>VFQR01000565.1_pt1 | contig 46604 bp, 35 predicted proteins | sample 3512321 | NCBI WGS metagenome assembly VFQR01 (sample SAMN10412374, study PRJNA504923) | tailings metagenome | isolation source: Relicate 3 Philex TSF1 revegetated site | place: Philippines: Tuba, Benguet | collected 2017-08-29 | reverse complement strand
GAGATCGGCGACGCCGCCCGGCACGTCGGGCCCGAGGTTGTCGGACAGGTCGCCGAAGCGGAACCGCGTGCCGTCGGCGAGCAGCGCGTCAATCGCGCGGACATTGTCGGCCATCAGCCCGTAGCGGATGGATTTCGAGCCGCAGGAATTGTTGCCCGCCATTCCGCCGATCGTGCACCGCTGCCAGGTGGAGGGATCCACGGGGAAGAACATTCCTCTGTTCTTCAGCGATTCGTTCAGCGCGCCGAGGGTGATGCCGGGCTCGACCGTCGCCGTGTCGCCTTCGACATGCAGCACGCGGCGCAGATGCTTGGAGCAATCCATCACCAGCGCGCGGTTCACCGTCTGGCCGCATTGGCTTGTGCCGCCGCCGCGCGGCAGGACGGGGATGCCTTCCTCGCGGCAGATCGCCATGGCAGCCGCAACATCCTCGATGTCGCGCGGCACCAGCACGCCGATCGGCTCCATCTGGTAGATGCTGGCATCGGTCGCGTAGCGGCCGCGATCGCCGGCGGAGAACAGGACCTCGCCGCGCGTTTCGCGGCGCAGGCGGTCGGCGAGGCGGCTGTCGCCGATCCGGTCGGCGGGGCGGGTCAGGACGTTCATGGCGAGCCGGTGGTAGCATGCTCGCGCGGGTGCCGCGCCTGGGGTAGTATCAGCCCATGTCGCAGGCACGCCGCGAAACCTGGACCGAGGCTGCGTTCTTCGCCTGGCACGAACGCCAGGAGCAGCGGTATGAGCTGGTGGATGGCGCGCCGCAGGCGATGACCGGGGCGAATCAGCGGCACAACCTGGTGGCGATCAACAGTTTCCGCGCACTCGACGGTCGGCTTCGCGGCGGCCGCTGCCAGCCCTCGACCTTCAACACGGCGGTCCGTATCCCAGGGGGCAACATCCGCTACCCGGACCTGCTGGTGGATTGCGGGCCCTACCGGCCCGAGGATTACGCAGCCTCCGAACCGGTCCTCGTGATCGAGGTCCTCTCGCCCTCCACCAAGGCCTTCGACCAGACCCGCAAGCTGGAGGAGTATCGCGCCGTCCCCACAATGCGGCACATGCTGGTCCTGGACCCCGAGGCACCGCGGGCGCAACTGCACAGCCGCGGCGCAGACGGCCAGTGGGCCTGGACGCTGCTGCTGGGGGAGGCGGCGGAGATCGCCCTGCCGGCGCTTGGCATCAGCCTGCCGCTCGGGGAGTGCTACGGCCTGCCGGCCGCCTGACATCCATGAATCTCATCAATGCCAGACGCCTTACTCATTGGCGCTGCGCATGAGCGGACGCTAGACACGGCCACCGCAGAGGATCCGCCCATGGCCTATTTCCAGTCCAAGCCCACCGCCGGCCGCCATTTTCTCCAGATTCCCGGCCCGACCAACGTGCCGGACCGCGTGCTCCGCGCGATGGACAACCCGACCATGGATCATCGGGGGCCCGATTTCGGCAAGCTCGGCAAGCAGTTGCTGGAGAAGGTCAAGGCCGTCTTCAAGACGCAATCCCATGTCGTCATCTACCCGGCCTCCGGCACCGGCGCCTGGGAAGCGGCGCTGGTCAACACGCTCTCCCCGGGCGATCGCGTGCTGATGTGCGAGACCGGCTGGTTCGCGCATCTCTGGCACGAGATGGCGACGCGCCTGCAACTCCAGCCTGACTACATCCGCACCGATTGGCGCCGCGGCGCCGATGTCGCCGGGATCGAGGCCAGGCTGCGCGAGGACAAGGCGCATGGCATCAAGGCCGTCTGCGTCGTCCACAACGAGACCTCCACGGGCTGCACGAGCCGCATTGACGAGGTGCGCCGCGCGATGGACGCGGCCGGCCATCCCGCGCTGCTGCTGGTGGACACGATCTCCTCGCTGGGCTCGATTGATTACCGGCACGACGAATGGGGCGTGGATGTCACGGTCGCCGGCAGCCAGAAGGGGCTGATGCTGCCGCCGGGCCTCAGCTTCAACGCGGTCTCGGCCAAGGCGCTGAAGGCCAGCGAAAGCGCGAAGCTGCCCCGCGCCTTCTGGGACTGGAAGCCGATGATCGCCGCCAACGCGACCGGCTACTTCCCCTACACCCCCGCGACCAACATGCTCTACGCGCTCGATACGGCCGTGGACATGCTGCTGGCCGAGGGTCTCGACAACGTCTTCGCCCGCCACGACCGCCACGCCGAGGCGACCCGCCGCGCCGTGCGCCACTGGGGCTTCGAGACGCAGTGCGCCGAGCCGCGGCACCATTCCTCCGCGCTGACCGCGGTGCGCCTGCCGGAGGGCCACAGCGCGAACACCCTGCGGGCGACGATCCTGGAGAAGTTCAACATGTCGCTCGGCAACGGCCTGGGCCAGTTGAACGACCGGGTGTTCCGCATCGGCCATCTCGGCGATTTCGGCGACCTGTCGCTGGTCGGCACGCTGGGCGGCGTCGAGATGGGCTTGGCCGCCGCCGGCGTCCCGCACCAGGCGGGCGGCGTGCAGGCGGCGATGGCCTATCTCAACGGGAACGCGTGAGGCCCCCGGGGGGCTAGCCTGACCGGTTCTCGGGCGGTAAGAGCGCGCTTCCTTGGTCGGTCCCCATCGTCTAGAGGCCTAGGACACCAGCCTTTCACGTTGGTAACACGGGTTCGAATCCCGTTGGGGACGCCATGTTCTGGCGCTAGCGCGTTGATTTCGCGCGGATTTGGCTCGGTAGTCTGCTTTCTATCCTCATCCCCATCCCCTCGGGCTGCCGCGCGGCACCCTGGGATGGATCGGGCGCGCAGGGGCGGGCTGCATCCGCCACGGCGGCGTGAGGATGCGCCGGATTGCCAGTGTCCGACCATCGGCACATCGCCGCGCGCTTCGCACCAAACGCACGCCGCAGCCCGATCAGGTGCTGCCGTTCCCCTGGCCCGAGCAGCTTCCGCCAGCCGGCGCCTTGGCGTCGTCCTGGCGCTGCTGATCTGCCGCGTGGCGGGCCCGCTGTTCGGCGTGCTGGCCTGAGCGGCGCTTCGCATGCGGCGGGCCCGCCCGGCGGGAGGAAGCCCACCCGATGAAGCACATCCGGCCGCGCGGACCCACCACGCTCATCCTTCTCGCCGCTGGCGGGGCGCCAGGCCAGACCCGGATGCGCCACCGCCTCGCGCTTCAACGCCTCCGGAATGCTCCGGCGCCGCGTCACGCCCTCCGCCATGGACAGCTGAGGCCCCGCAGCCTGCCAAAGGTGTCCTCTCACGCGGGGCAGGCTCAAACGTCGAGCTCCTGCGGGACATGTCGGCTCACGCCCGCGCGCAGTCCCTCGCACCGCCTTTCCCTATGTCGATCGGGTCAGGACTTGAGCCGGGCGGGATCACATCCTGGCCGCGTCGATGCCGGACGCGCGCAGCGCAGCCTGGGTCCGGTTCCGGACATGCATCTTCTGGAACAGGTTCGTGACGTAGTGCTTGACCGTCTTTTCGCTGAGATCGAGGCGCAGGCCGATCTCCTTGTTGCTCAGGCCCTTGGCGAGGAAGGACAGGATCTGGTCCTCGCGCGCGCTCAGCCGCACCGAGCCGGCGCCGGATACGGCGATCCTCTGGTCCGGCTCGTGCTGGGCGGCGAAGAGGGATGCGGCAAGGGTCGGCGTCACGTAGCCTTCCCCGCGATGCACGGCCCGCACGGCTTCCAGGAATTCCGCCCCGCCGATGCCCTTCAGCACATAGCCGCCGGCGCCCCGGCTGATCGCGTCGCGGACGACCACGCGATCCGCGACGACGGTGAGCACCAGGATCCGCATCGCGGGGGAGTTTGTCGCGAGGGCATCCAGCACCTTCATGGCGTCGCACTGCTCGGGCAGGTTCATGTCGAGCACGAGGACATGCGGCGCGAAGTCCCGGCTGATCCGGATCGCCTCGGTCACCGACGCGCCCTGCGCGACGACCTCGATATCCGGGGCGGCCTGCAAGGTCTGGGTGACGCCGCTGCGGAACAGCGGATGGTCGTCAACCACGGCCACGCGGATCATGGTGCAATGCTCCCTCACCTGCTGCGAACGACATCGTGGCGGTCAACCGGGTCCCGCCGCCCGGCTCTCGGCTGATCTCCATGGTGCCGCCAAGGCTCTCGATGCGCTTGCGGAGCCCGGCCAGCCCCAGGCCGCCCTGCGCGCCGGAGGCCGCCTGCGCGGTGATGCCCGGCCCGCCATCGGAGATCTCGACGCAGACCAGCTCGCCATCGGACCACGCATGGACGGACTGGCCCTGGCCGGCGGCATGGCGGAACGCGTTGTTCAGCCCTTCCTGCACGAACCGGCAAAGGCTCGCCTTCACGAAATGCGGGGTCTCGAGCGGCAGGGGGCCCAGCCGCACCTGCACCGCCGTCTCGGTCCGCCGCGCATGTTCTTCCGACACGATCCGGATCGCATCGGCGATCGGCAGCGACGCGATCCGCGGCATGGACAGCCCGGCGCAGATGTGGCGCACATCGCCCATCGCGTCCGCCAGGGCGTTGCGGATGGCCGCGAAGTGCGCGGCGACGGTCTCCGGCAGCACGGTTGCCCCGCCGGCGGCCTCCAGCGCGTCAAGGCGCATCATCGCGAAGCTGATCAGCTGCGCCGGCCCGTCGTGCAACTCCGCGCCGAGCCGGTCCAGGGCGTGCTCGGCCTCGACCGCCGCCAGGCGGGAGGCGCGCTCGACCCTCTCCTGCAGGTCGGAGACCTGTTGCAGCACCTGCGAAAGCTCGCCGATCTTCGCCGTGAGCGCCCCCCGCTGCCGCTCGATCAGCCGGCTCCCGCGGTTGACGATGAGCAGCAGCGCGGCGCCCATCGAGAGGAACACCGCGCCGGTCACGAACCAGGTATGCCGCTGGGACTGCACCAGGTCCCGCGTCAGGCTCTCGGCGTTCTCGTAGAACTCCGCGACCGCCACGATCCGGCCGTCGGCGTTGCGGATCGGGACGTAGACCTCCATCAGCGGCAGGCCGATGGCGCGCTCCCAGGCGCTCTCCTCCTCGTCGAGGATGTCGAACTCGACGGAGACCTCGCCGCCGAAGGCCTGCCGCAGCGCCTCCGTCAGCCCGAAGGTCCGGCCGACCAGCGCGTGGTTCGTGCTGTAGAGGACCGTGCCGTCCGGCGCCCAAAGCTTGATGGCGGCGACCTGCATCCGGCTCGACGCGCGCAGCATGAGCTCGTCGATCGCCCGGGTCTGTTCCGCCGACAGCGGCTCTCCTGGAGCCAACGTGGCGACGTAGGGGGCGACGACATGATCCACGAAAAGCGCGGCGGCCCCCCCGGCGTGGAACTTCGCCTTGTCCTCGATCGTGTCGGACAGCCAGGCCCCTTGCACCAGCATGCCCATCAGCAGCACCGCCGCGCCGACCGCCGAGAACTGGGTCGTCAGCGTCGGCGCGCGACGGCGTGGCCGCTGGCCGCTTGCAGCCCCTGCGGCGCCACCATCATCGGTCCACCATCGCTCGGCGAGGTCCGCGAAGGTCGAGCGCCAGGAGAACGCGGCGGGTGCGGGCGGACCGGGTGGCGCGCCCCTCGTCCCGCCGGGGCAGCCCGGCGCGGCTGCGCCTTGCTCAGGGCCGTCGTCGCGCGGGGGCGGGACCGACATGGCGCGCGCCACCCTGCATCAGGTCGTGGGCCGCAGCGCAGCAGGAGGACAGCGGTCGGTCATCCGAGGAACCCGCGGCATTCCAGCATGAGACCCTCCCCGTTCCATTACGGTGCGCTCTGCGGCGCACTGATCCACAAGGCTCCGTCACCGGCGGTCCACAAATCGGCGAAATGTCGGCCGTTGTCAGCCGGCACCGCGTTCCATCCCGCGACCGATACCCGGTATGCGTGCAAAAATTGACTTGCGGCTCAACCGACCTGTCGTGCGAACGACCTGTCCTGAATGTAAGGGTATTCAAAATTCCGTTCAGTCGCAATCAAAAACGTATTGCTTAGGCCGCCCGCACAATTTTGATTGACCAATCGAGGCAAGCGGGCAGGATAAATGCTTGTAAAATAACGCGCGTTAAGACTTTGGTCTGATGCTCTGATGAGACCTTTGGACCATCTGCGAGCCGTCAGTCCGTATGGCGTCTCGTTTCGACTGCGACGGAGACTGGTTTGGCCACCATTGCTCACGCGGACTCGGAAGGCTCCGCGGCGGGCTTGCGCCACACCGGGAGGAGTCGGGACATGGTCACCTACATCCGAAGCGATCTCGAATTCATCCTGGACCAGATCAAGATCTCCGAGGCGCACGCGGCGGGCCAGCCGCTCTTCGGTGAGGGTGGTCTGGTGCCGGCCTACAATGTCAGCTGGGGCCTGCGCACGGTGGATGGCACGTACAACCACCTGCTGCCGGGCCAGGAGAGCTGGGGTGCCGCGGACCGGCCCTTCCCGACGCTGCTCGATCCGACCTACCGCCCCGCCGACGGCACGCTCTTCGATCCCGACGGTCCCGGCCCCGCGCCGGCGATGCCGACCGCGCCGGACTACACCCCCACCGACGATCCGAGCGCGCTCGTCTTCGATTCCAGCCTCCGCACCATCTCCAACCTGATCGTGGATCAGACCCTGGCGAACCCGGCCGCGATCCTCGAAGCGCTCGACCGCGCGGGCGGCGACCCTGGCGATCTCGACGCGATCACCGCGATCTACCTGGCCTTCAAGCCGGCGCTGGATGCCGAATACCAGGCGCGGGTGGTGCGGCAGAAAGCGGAAGCGCTGGCCAACCAACTCAGCGACCCCGATCTGGATCCCGATACGCCGCTGACGCCCGAGGAGCAGGACGCGCTGGACGCGGCGCTGGCCGCCGCCGCGGCCACTGCCGCGGCGCATGCGGTGACGGTCGCGGCGCTGGAGGATGCGCGCGCCGTCCGCGATGCGGCGCTCGAGCCCTATGGCATCGCGATGGATGGCGACAACGTCCACCTGCCGAACACCTCGCCCGATGTCGGCCTCTCCGCCTCCTTCAACTCCTGGTTCACGCTGTTCGGCCAGTTCTTCGACCACGGGCTCGACCTCGTGAACAAGGGCGGCAGCGGCACCGTCTTCGTCCCGCTGCAGCCGGACGACCCGCTCTATGTCGAGGGCAGCCACACCAACTTCATGGTGCTGACGCGCGCCACCGTCACGGCCGGGGAGGATGGCGTGATGGGGACCGCCGACGATGTCGGGCCGGTCAACACCACGACCCCCTACGTCGACCAGAACCAGACCTACACGTCGCACCCCTCGCACCAGGTCTTCCTGCGCCAGTACGCCGTGAACGGCGAAGGCCGGCCCGTGGCGACGGGCAAGCTGATCGAGGGCGGCAATGGCGGCATGGCGACCTGGGCGGAGGTGAAGGCGCAGGCGCTGATGCTCGGCATCGAGCTGACCGACCAGGATGTCGGCGCGGTGCCGCTGCTGCGCACGGACCAGTACGGCAACTTCATCCCCGATGCGAACGGCTATGCGCAGGTCGTGGTGGGCCTGGGTGTGGACGGCATCCCGAACACCGCGGACGACGTCGTCATCTCCGGCACGCCGGGCTCGCCGGTGGGCCTCGCGACCGCCATCCGCACCAACCACGCCTTCCTTGCCGACATCGCGCATGACGCCGTGCCTAACGGCATCGCCGACGGCGACATCACGATCGGCCTGCTCAACCCAGGCAACAACCCGGCGGTCTACGACAACGAACTGCTGGACGCGCACTTCATGGCCGGCGACGGCCGCGTCAACGAGAATATCGGCCTGACCGCGGTGCACCACGTGTTCCATTCGGAGCACAACCGCCTGGTCGAGCACACCAAGGCGGTGCTGCTGGCCGACGCGGCGGCGCTGCTCGCGGGCGGCGCATCGCAGGCGGAGGCGATCGCCTTCCTCAACGAGTGGCTGGTGGACGACGTCGCGGCCGTGCCGGTCGGCGAGGAGGTGGACGACCTCGTCTGGAACGGAGAGCGCCTGTTCCAGGCCGCCAAGTTTGGCACGGAGATGCAGTACCAGCACCTCGTCTTCGAGGAATTCGCCCGCAAGGTGCAGCCGCAGGTGGACTTCTTCATCGTGCCGGACGGCTTCGACACCACGATCAACCCGGACATCGTCGCCGAGTTCGCACATGTGGTGTACCGCTTCGGCCATTCGATGCTCACGGAGAGCATCGACCGGTACGATCCGGACTTCAACGCCAACCACATCGGGCTGATCGAGGGCTTCCTCAATCCCTCGGCCTTCGACGACAACCACGCCGTAGAGGACGGGCTGGCGGCCGGCGACATCATCCGCGGCATGACCCGCCAGGTCGGCAACGAGATCGACGAGTTCGTCACCAGCGCGCTGCGCAACAACCTGCTCGGCCTGCCGCTCGACCTCGCGACGATCAACCTCGCGCGCGGCCGCGACACCGGCGTGCCCTCGCTGAACGAGGCCCGTCGCCAGTTCTACGAGGTGACGAACAACGACGCGACGCTCCAACCCTACAGCAGCTGGGTGGATTTCGCCGGCAACCTCAAGAACGAGGCGTCCATCATCAACTTCATCGCGGCCTACGGCACGCACGCCCTGATCACCGGCGAGATGACGATCGAGGGCAAGCGCGCGGCGGCGATGGCGATCATCTTCGGCACGCCGCAGGCGATCGCCGACGATCCGGAGACGCCCGAGGATGAGAGCAGGGTCATCGAGGCGCCCGACGATGCGCAGGATTTCCTCTTCGGCCTTGGCGACTACGCCGACGATCTCGGCGGGCTCGAGAACGTGGATCTCTGGATCGGCGGCCTCGCCGAGAAGATCCTGCCCTTCGGCGGCATGCTCGGCTCCACCTTCAACTTCGTCTTCGAGGTGCAGATGGAGAAGCTGCAGAACGCCGACCGCTTCTACTACCTGCAGCGGCTGGACGGGCTGCACCTGTTCGGTGAGATGGAGAACAACTCCTTCGCCGGGATGATCATGCGCAACACCGATGCGCGGCACCTGCCTTCCGACGTGTTCGCCACGCCGGGCCTGGTGCTGGAGGTGAACCAGGCCGACCAGTACAATCCGGGCCTGGGCAGCGCCGACCCGGCCGGCGGCACGATCCTCACGCCGCTGGTCATCCGCAACAACCCAGCGACGGTCGGCCCCGACGCCAACTACCTCCGCTACACCGGCGAAGACCATGTCATCCTCGGCGGCACCGAGGGCAACGACATCCTGATCGCCAGCGAGGGCGACGACGCCATCTACGGCGATGGCGGCAACGACACGATCGAGGGCGGCGCCGGCGCCGACATCATCAACGGCGGCGACGGCGACGACATCATCCGCGACCTCGGCGGCGATGACAACATCAAGGCCGGCGACGGCAACGACGTGGTGCATACCGGCCCGGGCCTCGACCTCGTCCTCGGCGGCCGCGGCCAGGACTTCATCGTGCTCGGCAACGACGCGGGCACGGAAGTGTTTGCCGGCGAGGGCAACGACTTCATCCTCGGCAACATCACCGCCGAGCGCATCCTCGGCAACGAGGGCGACGACTGGATCGAGCATGGCACCTTCGACGGCGCGCCGGGCGACAACTTCGACGAGATCTTCGCGCGCGACGGCATCCGCGGGAACGATGTGTTCTTCGGCCTCGGCGGCTTCGACGAGTTCATCGGCGAGGGCGGCGACGACATCATGGTCGGCAGCGCCGGCGTCGGGAAGATGGTCGGCATGTCCGGCTTCGACTGGGTGATCTACAAGGACAATGATGCCGGCACGAATGCCGACCTGTTCCGCCTTGCCTTCGACGAGGCGCCGATCCCGCCGGCCAATGCGGCGCTCGACGTCTATGATGCGGTGGAAGGTCTCTCGGGCTCCGACTTCGCCGACACGCTGCGCGGCTCCGACGACACGGAGGCCGAGATCGGCGCATCCTTCGCCAATGGCGGCACGCATGGCTACCTCGGCAGCCTGCTCGACGCCCAGGGCATCGCGCTCGTCACCGGCCTGCAGGCGGTGGTCGGCGCCGGCGTCACCAGCTTCGCCGCCGGCGAGATCCTGCTGGGCGGTGACGGCAGCGACCTGATCGAGGGCCGCGGCGGCGATGACATCATTGATGGCGACAAGTGGATGAACGTGCGCATCAGCGTGCGGGAGAACAACGACGCCACCGGTGCCGAGATCGACACCGCCGACAGCATGACGCAGCTGGTCACCCGGATGTTCAACGGCACCTACAACCCGGGCCAGCTCCGCATCCAGCGCGAGATCCTGCTGGCCGACGGCGCCGGCGACGTGGACGTCGCGATCTTCTCCGGCGCGCGGGACGAGTACGACATCGGCCTCGATGCGCTCGGCCGGCTCACCGTCTCGCACACCGGCGGCGCGCAGACCGACGGGACGGACACGATCAGCCGCATCGAACTGCTGCGCTTCACCGACCAGGATGTTGACATCACGAACGTCGCGGCGACCGGCGCGCCGGACATCGACGACACCACGCCGGAGGAAGGCCAGCTGCTCACCGCCTCCCTCGGCGACATCGCCGACGCGAATGGCGGCATCAACCTGGCGACCGTCGCCTACCAGTGGCAGCTCGACAATGGCGGCGGCTTCGCCGACATCGCGGGCGCCACGGAAGCGACCTTCACCCCGGGCCAGGCCGAGGCGAATGGCGCGCTGCGCGTCGTTGTCACCTTCCGCGACAATCTGGGCCACGAGGAACAGCGCGTATCGGCGGCGACCGCACCGGTCGTCGATCTGCTCATCGGCACGGAGGGGCCGGACAGCATCCTCGGCACCGGCGCGGCCGATGCCATCGCGGGCCTCGGCGGCGACGACACGCTGAACGGCGCCGCCGGCGACGACACGATCAATGGCGGCACCGGTGCCGACTCGATGACCGGCGGCACCGGCAACGACACCTTCGTGGTGGATTCCGCCGGCGACGCGCTGGCCGAGACCGCGGGCGTGGCAGGCGGGATCGATACGGTGCTGACGACGTTGGCCGCCTTCAACCTCGCCGGCCGCTTCGAGAACCTCGTCTACACCGGCGCCGGCGCCTTCGCCGGTGTCGGCAACGCCGCCGCCAACCTCCTGGTCGGCGGCGGCCTCGGTGACACCCTCACGGGTGGCGGGAACGCCGATACGCTGGATGGCGGCGCGGGCCATGACAGCCTGAATGGCGGCACCGGCGGCGACCTGCTGCTTGGCGGCGCTGGCGACGACACGCTGCTCGGCGGCACGGGCGCCGACACCATGGAGGGCGGCGAGGGCAACGACACCTACACCGTGGATTCCGCCGGCGGCGTCGTGGTGGAGGCGGCCGATAGCGGCACCGACACCATCAGGACGAACCTCACCGCCTTCACGCTGGCCGAGAACTTCGAGGACCTGGTCAAGCTGGGTGCCACGAGCTTCACCGGCACTGGGAATGAGGCGGCCAACGCCATCATCGGCAGCGGCGGCGGCGACACGCTCTCCGGCCTCGCCAGCAACGACACACTCGACGGCATGGGCGGCGCCGATCTGCTGGACGGCGGCGAGGGTGACGACAGCCTGTCCGGCGGCGGCGGCGCCAACACGCTGGATGGCGGGGCGGGCCACGACATGCTGCTCGGCGGCTCCGGCGGCGAGGTGATGAACGGCGGGACGGAGAACGACACCATCAATGCGATGGGCGGCGCCGACCTGCTGAATGGCGATGATGGCGACGACGTGCTCGACGCCGGCGGCGCCAACGACACGATCAACGGCGGCGCCGGCAACGACTTCCTGCTCGGCGGCGCCGGTCTCGACGTGCTGGATGGCGGCACCGGCGACGACCAGCTCAATGGTGGCAGCGGCTCCGACACCTTCCGCTTCGCGGCGGGCTTCGGCGCCGACACGATCCAGGCCGGCTTCGACGCGAACGCGGCGGGCGGGCAGGATCTGCTGGACATCAGCGCGCTCGGCATCACGGCGCTGACATTCGCGGCGGATGTCCTGATCACCGATCTCGGCAACGACACGCGTGTCGATATCGGCGCCGACTCCATCACGCTGGTGGGCGTGAACGGCATCGGCACCAACACGATCACGGTGACCGACTTCATACTGGCATGACCCCAGGCGGGTGTGGGCATCGTGCCCACGCCTGCAGGCCACAGCCCGATGGCGGACCGTACGCACGAAACGGCGCTGGCCGATGCCGGCAGGGAGCGTGAGGTGGCCCAGGCAGACGCCGCGGCCCGGCCATCGGAGCCTCGGGCGCGGCGCGTCGGTCGCCGTCTCCGCGAGGGTGACGCGCGGTTCAACCACCATCTGCGGGTGTTGCGCGTCTCGGCCGGCGTTTCCGCGCGGCAGGTCGCGGAGGCCCTCGGTGTCTCGGGCAGGCATCTGCAGCTGCTGGAGCGCGGGGAGTTCCGGGCATCGGCGCACCAAGTCCTGGTTTGCGCGCGGCTCCTCGATGTGAGCGTGGGGCACTTCTTCGAGCCGCTGCCGGGCGGCGCTGGCGATTGCGCCTCCGCCTCCTCGGCCACGCGCGATGCGATGATCTCGGCCTTCCGAAAGATCAGCAACCCGGACGTGCAGCGCTGCCTGCTCGCCTTCTCGAGAACCCTTGCCCGATCCAGCCGCTGTCGACCAAGCGCTGGTACCGATGCGCCGTAAGGTGCATGCGCGATTTGGAACCGGTGACGAATGCGTGCAGGGTGCCACGCACAAAGGCGCCAGGCAGCCGCTTGATCCCCACCAGGCGGCACTGGGTCGCGCGCCGCTGCAGGAGCGCGCCAAGGCGGTGACGGATGGATGGAGGATCGGGCGAGGACTACTCGCCTCCGGCCTGACCGACGCGCTGCATCCCGCCAGCTTTCAGGGTCTCCCGCACCTTCGAAGCAAGTGCATCGCCTGAGTAGGGCTTCTGGATGAAGGCGACGGTTGCGTCCAGCAGGCCGTGCCGCACCACGGCATCGTCCGTATAGCCGCTCATGAAGAGCGCACGGAGTTGAGGAAGGCGAGTTCGCAGGCGCCGGACAAGTTCCGGCCCGCTCATCTCCGGCATCACGACATCGGTCACGACCAGGTCGATCCTCGGCTCCTGCGCCTCGATCATCGTCAGCGCTTCCACCCCATGCCGTGCCACCAGAACCCGATAGCCGTGCCGGGTGAGCGCCATCTGGGCGAGACGCCGGACGTTCTCGTCATCCTCGACGAGTAGGAGTGTCTCCTGCCCGCTCGGCACGATGGACGGCGCGACCAGGTCCGGGACGGGCGCCAGAGACTCTGCCGCCGGGAGGTAGATCTTGAAGGTCGTCCCGATCCCGGGCTCGCTGTAGACCTGGATGCTGCCTTGGCTCTGCTGGACGATCCCGAGCACGGTGGGAAGGCCGAGTCCGGTGCCCTTGCCCACACCCTTCGTCGTGAAGAAGGGCTCGAAGATCCTCGCTCGCACCTCGGGCGTCATGCCCGTGCCCGTATCGGACACGGCGAGCATGACATAGTCCCCAGGGCGGCTGTCGAGATGCGTCGCGCAGTAGTCCGGGCCCAAGGTGACGTTGGTCGTCTCGATCGTGAGGCGGCCGCCTTCCGGCATGGCATCGCGCGCATTCACGGCGAGGTTGATCAGCACCTGGTCCAGCTGCACCGCATCCACGAGGACCGCGCGCGCATCGGGAGCGCGCACAAGGTCCAGCCTGACATGCGCGCTGATCAGCCGGCGCAGCATCCGCGCGACCGCCAGCACCGCGCCATTCAGGTCGATCACGCGCGGCTGCAGCATCGTCTGGCGGCTGAACCCGAGGAGCTGGCGCGTCAGGCTCGCGGCCCGCTGTCCTGCCTCGGAAATCGCGGTCACCGCCTCGCGGATCATTGGCGGCAGTCCCGGCGTTGCGAGGATTTCGTCGCTGTAGCCCCCGATCACCGTCAGGTGGTTGTTGAAGTCGTGCGCGATGCCGCCGGCAAGCTGGCCGACCGCCTCCATCTTCTGCATCTGCAGGAGATCCGACTCGAGACGCTTCCGCGCCGTCACGTCCGACTGCACCCCCACGAAATAGGCCAGATCGCCGCTGTCGTCCCTGACGGGATTGATGGAAACCAGGTTCCAGAAAGGTGTGCCATCCTTGCGGTAGTTCAGTATCTCCACCTCCACCGGCCTTGCCGCGGCAATCGCCTCGCGCAGGCGTGCGACCTGGCCGGGGTCCGTGCCCTCTCCCTGGAGAAAGCGGCAATTGCGACCCAGGACTTCGGCTTCCGAAAATCCCGTCATCCGCTCGAAGCCCTGGCTCGCGTATGTGATCGGATTGTCGGGCCGGCTCGGGTCCGTGATGGTGATCCCCTGGGAGACAGCCTGGATCGCGCGGTCGCGCTGGCGGAGCACCTCCTCCACCGCCTTCCGGCCTGTCACGTCCGAGATCACGGAAATGAATCGATCGGGGCGGCCGGCTTCGTCACGAACCAGGGTGGCGACGAGGCTGCCCCAGAAGCTCGAGCCGTCCTTGCGAAGGTAGCGCTTCTCCGCCTCGTAGCTCGCGAGAACGCCGGCCAGCATGGCACGCCGCGCCGCTTCCGCTTCCTCCCGCCAGTCGGGGTGGGTCATGATGCTGAAGCTGAGGCCGGCCAGTTCCCCGGGCCCATAACCGCACATCTCGCACAGCTTGCGGTTGGCCCAGATGAACCGGCCATTGATGTCGACATGCGCGATGCCGATGGCGGTCTGCTCGAAGGTGGCGAGGAAGCGGGCGCCGGACTCGCGCAACTCCTCCTGCACGCGCTTCCGCTCTGCGACCTCCCGGCGCAGATCCTCGTTGGCCCGCTCCACTTCGACGACCTTCTGTTCGATCTTGTGGAGCAGCACTTCATTATACTCTTGAAGCAGCTCGAGCTCGCCGGTTGTCCGCCCCTTCATCGAGGGCAACAGGCCGTCCCGCTGCCGCGCCTGGACGTCGCAGACGCAACCGAGGATCGCGTCCGGCTCGGCCGGCTTGATGAGGAAGGCATCGGCGCCCATCGCCATCGCGAGCCTTTCATCGCGCGGCGTGGTGTAGGTCGCGGTGAAGACGATGAAGGGGACAGTCCGGAGCGTCGCATCGGCCCTCCAGCGGCGCAGCAGGGAGTAGCCGTCCACGACCGGCATCAGCAGGTCGGAGATGACCAGATCCGGCGGCGCGATGGCGGCCTTGCCCAGCGCCTCCGCGCCGTTCGCCGCCTCCTCCACGGCGAAGCCGTGCGCGGTCAGCAGCGCCCTCAGGAAGTAAACGTTCTCGGGATGGTCATCGACGATCAGGATTCGCGTCATGCGGGCTGCCCGCCGCCCGCGCGCGGCGCGAGGTGGTGCTCGACGTCGGCGACGAAGGTGTCCGGGTTGATCGGCTTCTCGATGTAGCCCTCCGCGCCGGCCTCGCGGCACTTCTCCCGATCACCAGCCATCGCATAGGACGTCACCGCGACGACGGGGATCGAGCGAAGCGACGGGTCGCTCTTCAACCTGCGTGCGACCATGTGTCCGTCCATGCCAGGCAACTGGATGTCGAGGAGGATGAGGTCGGGGCGCAGCCGCGCCGCGAGTTCGAGGCCCTCCGGCCCGGTCTCGGCCTCGATGACCTCATGGCCGCGGTGTTCCAGGAGGAAGCTGGCCAGGTAGCGGTTCTGCGCATTGTCCTCGATCAACAGGATGCGTCGTTTCATGGCGCTGGCGCCTCCACCGGGAGAACGAGGGTAAAGCGACTGCCGCGGCCCCACTCGCTGGACGCCTCGATCGTCCCGCCCATCAGCGTCGCGAGGCGGCGGCAGATCGCGAGGCCGAGGCCCGTTCCCTCGCTCCGGCGGGACAGGCCCGATTCGATCTGTTGGAAGGGCTGGAACAGTGCGGCCATGTCGGCCGGCCGGATGCCGATCCCCGTATCCGTGACGGTGACCCGCAGCGCGGGCGATGCATCGGCGACCTGCTCGACCTCCAGCCGGATGTCTCCGTGCTCGGTGAACTTGATGGCGTTGCTGAGCAGGTTGATGAGGATCTGCGCGAAGCGCCGCTCGTCGCTGCGCATGGGCAGGAGGTCGGCGGGAACCGCGAGCGACAGCCTGAGACCCTTGGCCGCAGCCTGCTGCTCGATACCTTGCGCCACCTGGCGGATGACGGCGGTCGGCTCGAAGCGATCACGTCCGATCCGGAGCTGTCCGGCCTCGATCTTCGAGATGTCCAGCACGTCGTTCACGAGGGCCAGCAGGTGGCGGGCGCTGTTCCGGACCATGCCGAGCTGCTTCGACTGCTCGTCGTTCAGCGGCCCCGCCAGCCCCTGGAGCAGAATGCCGGTGAAGCCGATGATGGAATTCAAGGGCGTGCGCAATTCGTGCGACATGTTGGCCAGGAAGGCCGACTTGACGCGATCCGCCGCCTCGGCGCGATGCCGGCGCTCCCGTTCGGTGATGTCCACGCCGGCGCCGACGAGGCAGGGGCTGCCGGCGAATTCCACCCGCCGCCCCGTCAGCAGATGCGGGCGCAGCGTGCCGTCCCGTGCGAGGAGCGGCGCTTCCACCGCTGCCTCGCCGACGGCGAAGACATCGGCGATCCGCGCCTCGACAAGCGCCCGGTGCTCCTCCGCGAAGAAGTCACGCGGGGACATGCTGGCGATCTCCTCCGCGGAATAGCCCGTGACGCGCTCGAAATTGCGGTTCCAGCGAAGGAAGCGACCGTCGCGGTCGTAGAAGTAGACGACGCCGGGCAGGCTCTCGATGATCGTGTCGGAGAACAGCTTTTCGCTGCGAAGCTGCTCCTCGGCCGCGCGCCGGGCGTCCTCGCGGTGGTGGTAGTCGAGCGCGAAGGAAACATCGGCCGCCGCCTCTTCGAGAAGCTGGACCTCCTGCTCGCCGAACCGGTTCGCTTCGCCGGCATAGACGTTGAGCGTGCCGCACACGCGACCCTGGAGCCGCAGGGGCATGGCGACCGACGAGCGGAATCCATGATCGAGCTGCCGTGCCCGCCAATGCGACGCGGCCGTGTCCGTCATGACGTCGTTGCAGATCTGGGAGCGGCCGGCGCGGAAGGCCATGCCGGACGGGCCCTGTCCCTCCGGCCGCCCATCCGTGAAGATCTCCACGTCGCGAAGATAGCCGGTCCGATCTCCATGGATCGCGACCGGGACGAGACGCTGCGTCCCGGCGTCCTCCCAGCCGATCCACGCCATCCTGAACCCGCCCTCGTCCACCAGGATCCCGCAGATCCGGTCGAACAGCGAGGCGCGGTCGCTGGCCCAGACGATCGCCTTGTTGATATGGCTGAGCGCGGCATACAGGCGTGTCAGACGCGCGACTTCGCGCTCGCGCGCCTTCAGCTGGGTGATGTCGCGGACCAGGCGTGCGACGCCGACGACGCGGCCGGCCCCGTCCATGATGCGGGATGTGCTGATGGACACGTCCACCAGATTGCCGAGGCGCGTTCTCCGCTGCGTCTCGACAGGCTCGATCGCCTCGCCGCGCAGGATGCGGGCGAGGCTGAGGGCGTCCTCGCGCTGCCGGTCTGCCGGCAGGAGCCCGATGATCGGCCTGCCCAGCATCTCAGCCGCCGTATAGCCGAACAGGGCCTCCGCCGCCGCGTTCCAGCTCGTGACATTCCCATCGAGATCCTCGCCCACGATGGCGTCGGAGGAGGACTCGACGATGGCCGCAAGGTGGTCGCGGTAGCGCTGCGCCGCCTCGAGATCCGAACGGTCGTGCAGCAAGCCGAGCAGCGTGCCGTCGGGCATGGCGAGCGCCACCACATCCGCGACAAGCGACGCGCCATCCTTGCGGCGGAAGCGCCAGCGCCGGCGGTGCCCTTGCGGCGCGAGCGTATCGCCGATCGCCGGCGCGATGCGCTCATGCTCGGCAGGCTCGATGATGTCGCTCGCACTCAGACCGACAAACTCCTCGCGCGTGTAGCCGAGCATGCCGCATGCACTCGCATTCGCATCGATGTAGCGGCTGTCGGCATCGGCATGGACGATCCCGATCGGCGCGTGGTCGAACAACGCCCTGTAGCGCGCCTCCGATGCAGCCACGGCGCCGGAGGCTTCGTCGCCCCCCGAGGGTGCACGCATCGTCAAGGCGAAGCCGAGATGCCGCCCTTCGGGATCCGACAGCGCGGTCATGCCGGTCGCCAGCAGGACGCTGCGGCCGTCACGCCGCCGGTACCGCGCCGTCGTCCGGACGTGCCCGCGCTCGACCGCCTCGCGTCGCAGCTGCGCCGGCTGCCCGGCGGCGATGTCCTCTGCCTGGTGAAGGATCTCCAGGGGCTGGCCGAGCACCTCGTTCCTTGCGAAGCCGAGGCAGGCTTGCGCCGCCGCGTTCCAGGTCGCGATCCGCCCGTCGGGATCGAGCAGGCAAAACGCCACATCGTCGAGGGCGTTCAACGCCGCGAGCAGGCCGTCCTGTGCCAGCCGCGCAAAGGCGACGAGGTCGCCGCATGGCTGGGTCGCTTCGCCCGTCATTCCGCGTCGCCTGGTATCCGGTGCCAGCCCATCGCAATCGCGAGGGGAGGGCAAGCCATCGCGGCAGGGGCGTGGCGCACGCTATCGCGCGGCTCTCCCCGCCTTGGGCCGTCAGGGCCCCCGAACCGATCCCCAAGACGGCATGGCCGCGCGCGCTCGCCCCCGCCTGCGCCGTCCTGCCCGCGCCCAGCCCGTCGCGCCCAGGACGACCGACGCCGCGCGGCGCAACCATGAGCAGCAGCGGAGGTCAGGCAGCGCCCGTCCATGGGCCGCCTCCCCATGCTGCCAGTGCGTCGCGGTCCATCGGGCCGGCGATGAAGAAGCCCTGCGCCTCGTTGCAACCCACGTCGCGGAGGAAGTCGAGCGCCCACGAATCCTCGACACCTTCTGCGACCACGTTCAGAGCCAACGACTTTCCGAGGCCGACGATCGCCGAGACGATCTTCCTGGACTCCTCCGATTCAGCAAGGTTCTTCACGAACATCTGGTCGATCTTCAGTTCCGAGAACGGCAAGCGTGCCAGTTGGCGCAATGACGAATAGCCGATTCCGAAGTCGTCGATGGAAAGATGGAAGCCCAGAATTCGGAGCTTGGTCAGCTGCTCCAAGCCGTTCGCATTGCCGTCCATGCTGGCCGTTTCGGTGAGTTCGAGAATGATGCGCGACGTATCCATGCCGAAATGGCGGCAGCGCTCTACAAGCCATTCCAAGTAATCATTTTCCCGCAGATTCATGCCCGAAATATTCAGTGCAATCTTCATGTTGAAACGAGATGCCATGTCGGCTGTCTGTCGGATCGCGCTCTCATGGATCACGCGGGTGATCTCGTTGATCAATCCACTTCTTTCAGCCATGGCGATGAAGATCTGAGGCGGGACACTCGGCTTGCCGGGTCGCATCCACCGCGCCAGGCATTCGACGCCGACAAGTTTCCGATCCGCGCAGGACACCTTCGGCTGGAAAAGCACCCGGAACTCGCCAGACCTCAGGGCCGCCTCAAGATCGGCCTCGGTCACGTCCTGGACAGGGTCGTCGGAGGGATCCCGGTGTCGAAGCCTGTCGGCGCTCGCGCGGACGTCCAGGACGCGCAACAGATCTGATCGAGAGATTGGTTTCGACAGGGTCCCGGCGACAAAAAGGCCTCCTTCGGCCGCCGCCCGCGCGGAAGATGCCAACACCCGCTCGCCGAGACCAGACATGATGATCACCGCTGCACTCGATTTCATCTCGGTGAGGCGGCGCAGTATTTCGATCCCATCTTCGTCGCCAAGCCTCAGATCAACGACGATATGCGTCGGCTGCACCGTAGCCAGCTGCTCGAAGAACTCCTTCGGCCTCAACGCGTATGTTGATCGATACCCCGCCCGCTCGGCCAGCATGCAAACCACCATGGCTACATCAACGTTATCGTCAAGCACCAACAATCGCCCAGCGGCCGAGCAGTTTTGCATGAGATCCTCGTCGCACCTGCCCCGAATAATGCAAAGCGCAAGCCAAAGGCGCCGTCGTGACTCTGATGCGGAGCAGGAAAGCTTTCAATATTATGTCCTCATATATTCTCAGTCCACTGTCAAATATATTTGGACAATTCAACGATCACGTGTTTGAGAGTTTGGTCGGCAAATGGACTTCTCGAATAACTTGTCTGCCGAATGCGACTGAGAGGACGGCTCGCATGGGAACTGGCGGATGGGGTGGGATTCGAACCCACGGTGGGCTTGCACCCACGCCGGTTTTCAAGACCGGTGCCTTAAACCGCTCGGCCACCCATCCCGCTGCAGGTTTCCGCGCAACCTCATAGCGCAGGGCGCGTCATGGCCAGAAGATGCCGGGTGGACTTTCCCGCCCGGGGATGGAAACCCGCCCTACGATGCGAACCCTGCCCAGTGGATTTGCCGCGATCATCCTGCTCGCCGCCACCAGCGCCGCCGCCCAGGTCCCGGACGCCCCGCCGCCTCGGGCCTCGTCGCCGCTGGCCGGCTGGAGCTTCACCTTCAACTACGAGAACGACCTGCTCGGCGGGTCGGACCGCTTCTACACCTCGGGCCTGCAGATCGCTGCGCGCTCGCCCTCGCGCGACCTGCCGGGGCCGCTGCGCTGGGTGGACCGGCGGCTCGACGCGCTCGGCTGGCCCGGCCAGGTGCGATGGGGCTTTGGCCTCGGCCACCAGATCTACACGCCGCGCGATACGCTCACCCCTTACCCCGATCCGCGGGACCGGCCCTATGCCGGCTTCCTCTACGGCGCGCTGGTGCTCCAGCGGCAGGAGACGGACGCGCTCTCGACCTTCGAACTCCAGGCCGGCGTGGTGGGGCCCTCGGCGCTCGGGGAGTTCATCCAGAACAACACCCATGACCTGATCCGCGACTATTCCGCCAATGGCTGGGACCGCCAGCTGAAGGACGAGCCGGCGGTGAACCTGGTCTTCGAGCGGGTGCAGCGGATCGCGCTCGGCGGGGTCGCGGGGAACGGGATCGACATCCTGCCCTCCGTCGGCGTCAGCCTCGGCAATGTCGCGACGCATGCGACGGCGGGGGCGACGCTGCGGCTCGGCCAGGGGCTGGATGCGGATTTCGGCCCGCCGCGCATCCGGCCTGCGCTGGTCGGTTCCGCCTTCCTCGATCCGCCTGCGGATGGCGCGCGCTTCGGCTGGTATCTCTTCGCCTCGGCGCAGGGCAGGGCGGTGGCGCGCGATATCTTCCTCGATGGCAGCACCTTCCGGGACAGTCCCTCGGTGGATCGCCGGCTGCTGGTGGGCGATGTCGCAGCCGGCTTCGTGCTGCATTGGCGGGGCCTGCGCTTCTCCTATACCCAGGCCTGGCGCAGCGAGGAGTTCTACGGCCAGCGGGGCGGCCATGCCTATGGCTCGGTGGGGGTCACCGCGCGCTTCTGAGGAGGGGCTCTCATGGACAAGGTGGCGGTGGTGACGGCGGGCGGCAGCGGCATGGGTGCCGCGGCCGCGCGCCGGTTGGCAGCGGATGGCTACCGGGTCGCGATCCTCTCCTCCTCCGGCAAGGGCGAGGCGCTGGCGGTTGAACTTGGCGGGATCGGGGTCACCGGATCGAACCAATCCGAATCGGATCTCGCGCGGCTGGTGGATGGCACGCTGGAGCGCTGGGGCCGGATCGACGTGCTGGTGAACAGCGCCGGCCACGGTCCGCGCGGGCCTGTGCTGGAGATCAGCGATGCCGACTGGCACCGCGGCGTGGAGATCTACCTTCTGAATGTGATCCGCCCGACGCGGCTGGTGGTGCCGGCGATGCAGCGCCAGAAGGCGGGCGCGATCGTCAACATCTCCACCGCCTGGGCTTTCGAGCCGAGCCCGATGTTCCCGACCTCCGCCGTGTTCCGCGCGGGGCTGGCCGCTTTCACCAAGCTCTTCGCGGATGCCCATGCGGCCGAGAATATCCGCATGAACAACGTGCTGCCGGGCTGGATCGACAGCCTGCCGCAGACCGAGACGCGCCGCGACAGCGTGCCGATGCGGCGCTACGGCCGCATGGAGGAGATCGCGGCCACGGTCGCCTTCCTCGCCTCCGAGGGCGCCGGCTACATCACCGGGCAGAATATCCGGGTGGATGGGGGGCTGATGCGGTCGGTGTGAGCGTCGGTCGCGTACTGACGCAACCGCGCGTTGCGCTGGCCGCGGCGGCTGTGGCATCCACCCGGCATGTTTCCGACAAGGCGACTCGCCCTGGCTGCCCTGCTCGGCGGGCTTCCCACCGCCGCCGGCGCCGCGACCCAGACCTTCGCCGCCTTCCTCGACGGCGTCCGCGCCGAGGCCCGGCGCCAGGGCGTCTCGCAGGCCACGCTGAACCGTGCGCTGGCAAACATCAGCCCGAACCAGAGGGTGCTGGAGCTCGACCGGCGGCAGCCGGAGTTCACCCAGACCTGGGCACAATACCGTGACGCGCGCCTTTCCCAGCAGCGCATCGATGCCGGCCGCCGCGCCTTCGCCGACAACCGCGCGACGCTCGAAGCCGTGCAGGCGCGTTTCCGCGTGCCGGCGCGCGTCGTCGTCGCGATCTGGGGGCTGGAGACCAATTACGGCGGCTTCACCGGCAATTTCAGCGTCATCGAGAGCCTTGCGACGCTCGCCTGGGATGGCCGCCGCAGCGCCTATTTCCGCGCGGAGCTGATCGCCGCCCTGAAGATCCTCGATGCCGGCCATGTCGCGCCGGAGCGCATGCGCGGCAGCTGGGCCGGGGCAATGGGGCATCCGCAGTTCATGCCCACCAACTTCGATCGCCTCGCGGTGGACATGGATGGCGACGGGCGGCGCAACATCTGGGACAGCAAGCCCGACGCGCTCGGCTCCATCGCGAACTACCTTGCCCGCTCCGGCTGGCGCGAGGACGAGCTTTGGGGCCGCGAGGTGGTCCTGCCTGCCGGCTTCAACCCCGATGACGCGCGGCGCGACAACACAAGGCCGCTGCGCGACTGGGTGCGCGCCGGCGTGCGGCGCCCCGATGGCACGGACCTGCCGGCGCTCGATCTGCAGACCGCGATCCTGCTGCCGGACGGGGCAGGGGGGCAGGCCTTCGCGGTCTATCCCAACTTCAACGTGATCCGACGCTACAACCCCTCCAACTTCTACGCGCTCGCGGTCGGCATGCTTTCGGATCGCGTGGCGTGAATCCGCTTGTCTGCGCGCTGGCGCTCGGCCTGCTGGCCGGATGCGCCCGGCCGGCGCCCGCGCCGCGCGCCGATCAGCCCTACCAGATGGGTGGCGTCTGGTCCTATCCGCGCGAGGATTTTTCGCTCGTCCAAACCGGGCTTGCCTTCGTCGCCGGGGATGGCAGGGCAGGGCGGCGCACCTCGAGTGGGGAGCTCCACGACCCCGCGCTGCTCACCGCGGCGCATCGCACGCTGCAGTTGCCGGCGATCCTCGTCGTGACCAACCTGGAGAATGGCCGCCAGATCGAGGTCCGGGTGAATGACCGCGGCCCTGCCCATCCCGGCCGCGTGCTGGAATTGTCGCGCCGCGCCGCCGAGTTGCTGGCCATCCCGCCGCGCGGCACCGCGCAGATCCGCATCGCCGTGAATGCCGAGGCGAGCCGCACGCTCGCCGCCGCCAATCCGCAGACGCCGCCCCTGCAGATCGCCGCCGCGCCCGTCGAGGCCATTGGCCGCGAGGAGCTGGCGCCGCTGCCCGGCGCCGCGCAGGCACGCCAGCGGGAGGCGCGGCCGCTGCCCGGCGTGCCGACCGCCGCCGTCGTGGCGCCCACTGCCGTCCAGGTGCCGACGCGCCTGCCGGAACGTGTGAGCCAGGTGCCGCGGGAGCCCGGCCGACTGTTCATCGAGGCGCCGAGCTTCTCGCGCCGGGACCTGGCCGAGCGACTCGCCGCGCGGATCGGCGGCCGGGTGGAGGCTATCGGGCCGGCGGGGCGGCAGACCTTCCGGGTGCGTATCGGGCCGCTCGCCGGGATCGCCGCGGCGGACCGCGCGCTTGAGCAGACGCTGCGGACCGGCGTATCCGAGGCCCGGATCATCGTGGATTGAGGGACGAGTCGCTGCGTCCCGGGGGAGTGGACCATGCGCCGCCGTGACGTGTTTCTCGCCGGGTCCGCGCTCGGGCTCCCGGCGCTGCTGCCCGGCCTCGCCGAAGCGCAGCAGCGCCAGCCCGCCCAGCCGCAGCGCCCCGCCCGCGCGCCCGCCGCGCCGCCCGCCAGCCCCGCGCATTCCCTGCTCGGGCCGGTGGATACCGCGGCGCGCCAGGCGATCATGGTGGATTTCGACACCGGCGCCGTGCTGCTGGAGAAGGCGCCCGACGAGCGCATGCCGCCCTCCTCCATGTCGAAGCTGATGACGATGTATGTCGTCTTCGACCTGCTGAAGGCCGGTCGTCTCACGCTCGATCAGATGATGCCGGTCAGCGAGCGTGCCTGGCGGATGGGCGGCTCCAAGATGTTCGTCCAGGTCGGTACGCAGGTGAGCGTCGAGAACCTCGCGCGCGGCGTGATCGTGCAGTCCGGCAACGATGCCTGCATCGTGCTGGCGGAGGGCATCAGCGGCAGCGAGCAGCAATTCGCCGAGCTGATGAACGAGACGGCGCGCCGCATCGGCCTGCGCGCCAGCACCTTCCGCAATGCCACCGGCTGGCCCGACCCCGAGCACCGGATGACGGCGCGGGAGCTCGCGCATCTCGCGCGCCGGATCATCGCCGACCATCCCGAATACTACCGCTACTACAGCGAGCGCAGCTTCCGCTGGAACGACATCACGCAGGAGAACCGCAACCCCACCCTGGCCCGCGTGCCGGGCGCCGATGGGCTGAAGACCGGCCATACCGAGGAAGCCGGCTTCGGCCTGACCGCAAGCGCCATCCGGAACGGGCGCCGGCTGATCCTGGTGGTCAACGGCCTGCCGAGCATGCGATCCCGCGCGGAGGAGAGCGACCGGCTGCTGGAATGGGGGTTCCGGGAGTTCGACAGCGTGACGATGTTCCGGGCGGCCGAGACCGTCGAGGAAGCGCCGGTCTATCTCGGGGAGCGCGCGACGGTGCCGCTGGTGACCGGGCAGGATCTCGTGCTGACGCTGCCGCGCGCCTGGCGCCGCAACCTCCAGGCGAAGGTGCGCTACGACGCGCCGATCCCGGCGCCGGTCGCAAAGGGCCAGGAATTGGGGCGGCTGATCGTCTCGGGGCAGGGCGTGCCGGAGCGCGAGATCAGGCTGATCGCCGGCGCCGATGTGGACCGGCTGGGGGTGCTGCCGCGGATTCCGGCGGTGATCGGGCGCTGGTTCGGCGGCTGATCCCGACGTGGCGCGCGGCCGCTTCATCACCTTCGAAGGCGGCGAGGGCGGCGGCAAATCCACCCAGGCGCGGCGTCTGGCCGCGCGTCTCTCGGCGCAGGGCATCCCCGTCCTGCTGACGCGGGAACCCGGCGGCTCGGCCGGGGCGGAGGCGATCCGGCGGCTGCTGCTGGAAGGGCAGGGCTTCGACCCGGTGGCGGAGGCGATGCTGCATTTCGCCGCCCGGCGCGAGCACCTGACCGCCACGATCCGCCCGGCACTCGCTGCCGGGATGTGGGTGATCTCGGACCGCTTCGCGGATTCCACGCGCGCCTACCAGTGCCATGGGCAGGGCGTGCCGGGCGAGGTCTATCGCCGCCTCGCCGACCTCGCACTGGAGGGCTTTTCCCCCGATCTCACCCTGATCCTCGACATCCCGCCCGAATCCGGCATGGCGCGCGCGATGGCGCGCGGCGCGGCGGCGGACCGCTATGAACGGCTCGATGCCGGCTTCCATGCGCGGGTGCGGGCCGGGTTCCTCGCGATCGCGGCCGCCGAGCCGGCGCGCTGCGTGGTCCTCGATGCGACGCGCCCGGCCGAGGTGGTGGCGGCGGCGGTCGCGGAGGCGGTCGCAAGGCGCCTGATCGAAAGCGCCTGACCGGTTGAAGCGCCTACCTGCGGTTGGTTGTTGTGCGCGGCCGGCGGCGCGTAGCCTTCGCGGAGCCCACACCAGGAGCCGCCGCGCATGCCCTCCCCGATCTTCGGCACGCCGCAGGCCGATACGCTGCCAGGCGCCGATGGCGCGGCGGACACCATCATCGGCGGCGAAGGCAACGACCTGATCCGCGGCCTCGGCGGCGACGACATCCTCTATGGCGATGCGGGCGCCGACACGCTCGAGGGTGGCAGCGGCAACGATGTCGCCGCCTATGCCGGGGCGGGCGCGCCCGTCGCGGTCGCGCTGTTCGAGGGCGGCTTCTCCGGCGAGGCGCTCGGTGACGTCTATACTGGCATCGAGAACGTCACCGGGAGCGCCTTCGCCGACACGCTGATCGGCTCGGGGCTCGCCAACACCCTGATCGGCGGCACGGGCGCCGATGTGCTGGCCGGGCTTGGCGGGGACGACCTGCTGATCGGTGGGGATGGGGCGGATTCCCTCGCCGGCGGTGCCGGCGCGGACACGCTGGTCGCCGGGTCCGGCAACGACACGCTCCGCGGCGGGGCGGGCAACGACGTCTACGATCTCGGCGAGGCCGGGATCGCGGTGCTGATCGAGGCCCGCAACGGCGGCTGGGACCGGGTGCTGCTGCGGACCGACTTCGCGCTCGGCAATGCCGTGGCGATCGAGGAGCTTGTCCTGGCCCATGAAGGCTTCCTCGGGACCGGCGCGGTGGCGGGCAATGCGCTCGACAACCGGATCATCGGCAACGGGCTCAACAACCTGCTGACCGGCGCAGCCGGGGCGGACACGCTCGAAGGCGGGGCAGGGACGGATACACTGCGCGGCGGCAATGGCGACGATGTGCTGATCGGCGGCACGGGCAGCGACCGGCTGGAAGGCGGGCAGGGCTGGGACCGCATCGTCTCGCCCTTCGATCTCGACGAGGTCTCGCTGCTCAGGCTGGCGAGCGGCGCGATCCGGATGGCGGATGCGACCGGGGTGGATGTGCTGTTCGCGATCGAGGCGCTCGATCTCGGCGGCACGGTCTGGCAGCCGGCGCCGAACCTGATCCCGATCGGGGCCGCGACGCCGTGGTATGTGCGGACCTCGCGCCTAGACGGGCCCGCCGGCAGCCGCGCGGGCCATGCGGTGGCGGGCGCCGGCGACGTGGACGGGGATGGCCATGCCGACCTGCTGATCGGGGCGCCGACCTTCGGCGGCCAGGATGGCGCGGCCTGGCTGGTCTGGGGCCGGGCCGGCGGGTTCGGCCAGCAATTCGCCTTCGCCGACGGGTCGGTGCGGTTCGTCAACGGCCTGCAGGGCTCGGGCGCGCGGGTCGGCGAATGGGTGGGCGGCTTCGGCGACGTGGATGGCGACGGCCGCGACGATATCGGCATCGGGGCGCCGCTCCTCGACCTCCTGAGCCGGCGCGATGGTGGCGAGGTCGCGACCGATGGCGGTGTCGGCGTGATCGGTGGCCGGCCGCGCAGCGGCTTCGCCTCCAATGACGGCGCGGTGCGCTTCATCAATGACGGTCTCGCCGACGGGACAAGCAACACCCTGGCCTTCGGCGAGACGCCGACCGGCCAGGTCGGCGGCGTCGCCACGCCGGCCGGCGACCTGAACGGCGACGGGCTCGCCGACATCGCGATCGGGGGGACGGCCGGCCCGGGCTATGTGTCGATCCTGCTTGGCGCGGCCGGGCGGGCTTCGACGATCGGGCTCGGCAGCACCGATGGCAGCGTCACGCGCATCTCCACCGGTCTCGACGGCATCCAGGCCGGCACGGCGCTCGGCGGCGGCGGGGACGTGAACGCGGACGGCTTCGACGACCTGGTGATCGGCGCGCGCGGCGTGAATGGCGGCGCCGGCGGGGCGTGGGTGCTGCTCGGCAAGGCCGGCGGCTGGGGCGGCACGATCGGGCTCGGCGGCGGCGGTTTCGTCACCGTCGGTCCGCTCGATGCCGGCGACGCGCTGGGGGCCTCGGCGGCGGGGGTGGGCGACGTCAATGGCGACGGCATCGCCGACTTCGCCCTTGGCGCACCGGGCGACGATGGCGGCCGCGGCAGCGTCAGCATCGTCTTCGGCCGGAGCGGGCTCTCCGGGGCAATCTCGGTGACGAGCGGGACAGGCTTCGCGCGGATCGGCGGGGCGGACACGCTGGACGGGTTCGGCAGCCGGGTTGCCGCGGCCGGCGATGTGAATGGCGATGGCTATGCCGACCTGATCGTCGGCGGCTTCGCGGGGCAGGCCTGGCTGGTGCTTGGCCGGCCGAGCTTCGCCGCGGCGCCGACCGTGGACGGGCCGGGGATCATCCGGTTCGAGGGCGAGAATGGCGCCTTCGGGCATGCGGTCGCCGGCTTGGGCGATGTGGATGGCGACGGGCTCGACGACCTGCTCGTCGGCAGCTCGAACGACCTCCTCGGTCTTGATTCCAGCTTCGTGATCTACGGCGACCGCTGGCTGGTGATCTGATACCGGCGGCTCTGTCGAGTGACCCGCGGCCCAATGGCCGCCGCTGGCTGGAAGCGGCCGTTGGCGTGACTTCCCGCGCGCAGCGCAGCATGCGAGACCGCGGCGATGGCGCGTGCCCCGAAGCCGATCGAGTTCGAGCCCGACGAGGACCTGCCGGTCCGGTCCAACCCGGTCCTGCTCGGGCATGACCACGCCGCCGCGCTGCTGGAAGCCGCGGCGCGGTCCGGGCGGCTCGCGCATGGCTGGCTGATCGCGGGGCCGCCGGGGATCGGGAAGGCGACGCTCGCCTACCGCTTCGCGCGCTGGCTGCTCGGCGGCGGGCCCGCACTGCCGCCGGGGCCCGTGCCGCTGCACCTGCCCCCCGATCACCCGGTGTTCCGGCGCGTGGCCAGCGGCAGCCATGCCGACCTCTTCGTGCTGCGCCCGGTCGCCGATGGGCGGGTGCGGCAGGAGATTCGCGGTGACGCGGTGCGCCAGGCGATCCGCGACCTCGCGCTCACGCCCGCCGAGGGCGGCTGGCGCGTGCTGGTGCTGGACCAGGCCGAGGCGATGCGGGTGGAGGCGGCGAATGCGCTGCTCAAGACGCTGGAAGAGCCGCCGCCGCGCAGCGTGATCCTGCTGACCTGCGCCGCGCCGGACCGGCTGCTGCCCACCATCCGAAGCCGCGTCCGCCGGCTGGAACTCGCCCCGCTCGGCGCCGAGGCGATGGACCAGGTTCTGGCGGGGCTGTTGCCCGACCTCGCGCGGCTCGACCGGCAGCGCCTGGCGCGCATGGCGGAGGGCGCGCCGGGCCGCGCGCTGGCGCTTTCGGAAGGGGAGGGGCTGGCGCTGCAAGCCCTGGTCGAGGAGGTGCTGGCCACGGCCCCCGCCGGCGACCGGCGGCGCTGGCATGCGGTGGCGGAGTCGGTCGCGGCCAAGCGGGACGGCAGCGGCTTCGTCACCTTCATGGCGCTTCTCCGGCGCGAGATCGCCGCCGCGGTGCGCCGCGCGGCGCGCGGGGAGCAGGATGCGCCGGGCTGGCTCGGGCTCCGTCCGCTTGCCGAGTGGAGCACGCTATGGGATAGCCTGGGCCGCCTCGCCGCCGAGACGGATGGGCTCAGCCTCGATCGCAAGCAGGCCGTCCTGACCGCCCTTGGGTGGCTTTCCCCGCCACGGCGCTAGGGCGCCGGGAGATCCGCGTGCCCGACGACCGGCCCTGCTTCATCACGACGCCGATCTACTACGTCAACGACAAGCCCCATATCGGCCATGCCTACACCTCGCTGGCGGCCGATGTGCTGGCGCGCTGGCGGCGGCTGCAGGGGGTGCCGGTCTTCTTCCTGACGGGCACCGACGAGCATGGCCAGAAGGTCGAGAAGGCGGCGCGCGACGCGGGGATGGAGCCGCAGGCTTTCTGCGACCAGGTCTCCCAGCATTTCCGGGATCTGGTGGGCGTGATGGGCCTCTCGGCCGACCAGTTCATCCGCACCACGGAGGACCGCCACAAGCGCGCCTGCGTCGCGCTGTGGGAGGAACTGGCGCGGCGCGGCGAGATCTATCTCGGCGACTACGAGGGCTGGTACGCGGTGCGCGACGAGGCCTTCTACGGGCCGGACGAGATCACCGAGCGGGACGGGGTGAAGTACGGACCGTCCGGGGCGCCGGTGGAGTGGGTGCGCGAGCCATCCTACTTCTTTCGCCTTTCAGCCTGGGGCGACAGGCTGTTGGATTTCTACGAGAAGAATCCCGACTTCATCCTGCCCGCGAGCCGCCGGAACGAGGTGGTCGCCTTCGTCAAGGCGGGTCTCGGCGACCTTTCGATCAGCCGGACGAGCTTCCGGTGGGGCGTGAAGGTGCCTGGCGACGACGCCCATGTGATGTATGTCTGGCTGGATGCGCTGACAAACTACATCACGGCCGCTGGCTATAGCGCTGATTTCGCTTCGTTTGAACGGTGGTGGCCTGCGGAGATCCATTTCGTCGGCAAGGACATCCTGCGCTTCCACGCGATCTACTGGCCGGCCTTCCTGATGGCGGCCGGGATCGCGCCGCCGCGACGGGTCTTCGCGCATGGCTGGTGGACCAATGAAGGCCAGAAAATCTCGAAGTCGCTCGGCAATGTCATTGATCCTGTGGCACTTGTGCAGGAGTTCGGGCTGGACCCGATCCGCTACTTCCTGCTGCGCGAGGTGCCCTTCGGGCAGGACGGCGACTTCTCCCGCACGGCGCTGATCAACCGGAACAATGGCGAGCTAGCCAATGCGCTGGGGAATCTCGCGAACAGAACGCTTTCGCTGATCCAGCGGAACCTGGATGGCAGGCTGCCGGAGCCGCCTGCGGCGCTCTCCGAGGCGGATGTCGCGTTCCGCGGGGGTTTCCTCGACAGCCTGCCAGCGCGCGTCGGCGCCGCGGTGGACCGCCAGGAGTTCCATGCGGCGCTGGAGATCGTGTTCGAGGCCGTGCGCGAGGCGAATGGCTACATCACCCGTGAACAGCCCTGGGCGCTGAAGAAGACTGACCCCGCCCGCATGGCGGTGGTGCTGCGGGTGCTGCACGACGCGCTGCGCGCCTTCGCGACCGTGCTGCAGCCCTTCATGCCCGCGACGATGGCGAAGCTGCTCGACCAACTTGCCGTGCCGGAGGCCGCGCGAACCCTGGCCGCGCTCGCCACGCCGCTGCCGGGCGGCATCGCGCTGCCGCCACCGGCGCCGCTCTTCGCGAAGATCGAAGCCGCCTGACCATGCTCGTGGACAGCCATTGCCACCTGGACCACTTCCGGGGTCCGGAGCAGGACGAGGCCGTCGCCCGCGCGAAGGCGGTCGGCGTCATGCAGATGGTCACCATCGGCACCAGGCTCGGCGACCAGGCTGCGACGGTGCGCGCGATCGCGGAACGCTTCGAGGGCGTCTTCGCCACCGTCGGCATCCATCCCCACAATGCCGGCGAGCGGCCGGTGCCGGGGGTGGACGAGATACTGCGGGAGGCCGACCATCCCAAGGTGATCGGCATCGGCGAATCCGGGCTCGACTATTTCTACGACAAGGCTCCGCGCCCCGTGCAGCAGGCCGGGTTTCGGGCGCATATCGCCGCCGCCCGCGCCTCGGGCCTGCCGCTGGTGATCCATGCGCGCGACGCGGATGCCGATGTCGCGGCCATCCTGGAGGAGGAGACAGGGCAGGGGGCGTTTCCCTTCGTCCTGCATTGCTTCTCCTCGGGGCCCGAGCTGGCGCGGAGGGCGATCCGGCTGGGCGGCTATGTTTCCTTCAGCGGCATTCTGACCTTCCCGAAATCGGAGGAGAACCGGGCGGTCGCCGCCGAGATGCCGGCCGACCGCATCCTCGTCGAGACCGACAGCCCCTACCTCGCTCCGGTGCCGCTGCGCGGAAAGCGCTGCGAGCCCGCCTATGTGGCGCACACCGCGGCGAAGCTCGCGGAGGTCCGCGGCCTCTCCATGAAGGAGATCGGGTCGTTAACCACCGAGAACTTTCACCGTCTGTTCCAGCGGTCGGTCACGGCCGATCATCGTCGATGATCAGCCGTGACCAATTTCGTGCCCTCAAGCGCCGGGCGCGGCCTCCGGCCGCTTGTCTCGCCGCACCTGCGGCGGGCCGCATTCGCGGCCTCGGCCGGCTTCGCCAGCCGCTGATCTCGCAGTGATCCGTGTCACGATCCTGGGCTGCAGCGGGTCGGGCGGCGTGCCGCTGCTCGGCGGCGCCGGCGGCCGGGGGAATTGGGGCGCCTGCGATCCCGAGGAGCCGCGCAACCGCCGAACCCGGACCTCGGCCTTGGTTGAGCAGGACGGCCGGAAGCTGCTGATTGACGCCGGGCCGGACCTTCGGGCGCAGTTCCTGGCCTGCGGCGTCGGGCATCTGGACGCGGTCGCCTTCACCCATACCCATGCCGACCATGTCATGGGGATAGACGAGCTGCGCATCGTCAACCGCATCCGCGGCAGCGCGCTCGACGTGTTCGGGACCTATGTGACGCTAGCGGAGCTCGCCAACCGCTTCGACTACGCCTTCCGCCCGCCGCCGCCGCAGGGCTTCTTCCGCCCGGCGCTGGTGCCGCGGCCGATTGCGCCGGGCGAGACGGCGGTGATGGGCGGCATCCCGGTTCGGTGTTTCCGGCAGGATCACCGGGTCATGGAGACGCTCGGATTCCGGATTGGAAACTTCGCCTACTGCACGGATGTTGCAGCATTTCCAGAGGAAAGCTGGGCGCAGCTCCAGGGCCTCGATACCTGGGTGGTCGGTTGCTTCCAGCGGCCACCGCACCCGGTCCATGCACATATCGAGATGGTGTGCGGCTGGGCGAAGCAACTGCGCCCGCGGCGGACCGTGTTGACCCATATGGGCACAGACCTGGACTGGGCCTGGATGCGTCGGAACCTGCCGGCCGGCATGGAACCCGGCTTCGACGGCATGGTCGTCGAGATTCCCGCCGCATGAGCGGCCCCAAGCGCCGGCCGTCCGAACCCATGGAAACATCCCGGATCGCGCTTTCCACCGGCTTATCCCCGCACCTTTATTTTCCATAATATATCTTATGCGGCAAGCGGAGGTGGGGATAAGCCACGCCGCGCCGCGCACCTACCCCGCCCGGCCCGGCTCCCGATGTGCCTCATCCCGGCCGCTTGAAGCCACCCGTCCGAGCAACCCGGTTGCGCCGGAATGTACGAGGAAGCGACCGCTAAAATAGATCATGAACGCCCCGACGGCCACGCGCGGCGCCCTGTCGATCGGCAGCCGCTGCCGGGCTTTGGACCCTGGACATCGATCGCAAGGCTTCCATCCGGCTCACCACCGCCGGGGTGCAGGCAACGCCCTTCTCCCCGAACAGGGATTCACCCTGGACTGGGCGGCCTGGCAGGCCGAAGGGAGGACGCTGTCCTCCCTCTCATTCCCACCTGCCAAAGGGCAGCGGCCCTTTGGAGCCCAATTTGCTTATCGCGGGATTGGGAGAGGCATGCGGGTGGGGTTCGGGGAGGGCCGAGCCCTCCCCCCGAAGCGACAACGCAACCCAACCGCCTCAGTCGCGCGGCGACGCCTCCAGCAGGCTGCGCCATTCGCGGTCCAGGGCGGCTTCGCGGGCGCGGGCGGCGTCCAGGCGTTGGCGGAGCGCCGGGTCGCCTTCGGCGCCGCGCTCGCGTTCGGCGCGGGCGCGCAGGTCCGCCGCTTCGCGTTGGAGTTCGGCGGCGCGGCGCTCGTTCACGGCGCGGCGCTCGCGCGCCTCGGCGATATCCCGTTCCAGGCCGATGGCGCGGGCGCGCTGGTTGGCGATCTCCATCTGCATCGCGGCGCGTTCCGCGGCGACGCGCTGGCCGCCGGCGGCCGCCCGGTCCCGCTCGGCGCGGGCGCGGGCGAGGTCGGCCTCGGCGCGGTCGAGGTCGGCCTGGAGCGAGGCGACCCGCTGGTCATAGCCGCCGCCCCAGGTGCAGCCGGCGACCTGGAAGATGCTGGTATCGCGACGCGGGTCGCAGGGCTGGGTCGCGCAGCCCGCCAGCAGCAGGGCTGCGCCGATCGCCAGGGCGAGCCGCATCAGGCGTCGATCTGGCCGAGCGGGCCGTTGCGCATGTTCCAGAGGTGCTGCTCGAGCTCTCGGTTGCGCTGCTCGATCACCGCGAGATCGCGCTGGAGCTGGCCCGTATCCTGCTTGGCGCCCTGCATCTGGCCGAGCTGCTGGCGAAGCGCCGCGGCGCTGCTCTGGCCCTGGCGGAGAGCGGCCTCGGCGCGCTGGCGGTCGGCGCGGGCCTGTTCCAGCTCCCGCAATTGCCAATCGTTGAGCTGCCGGCCGGCTGAGACCTGCTGGGCCAGCGGCGCCAGGCTCGATCGCATGCGGCGTTCGGCCTCGCGCGCCGCCGCGGCTTCCTTGGTGAGTTCCTCGGCGGCCTGGCGGGCGGTGTATTGCCGGTCCTGGAGGTTGCCTTCGGTCGCGACGTAGCCCTGCTGGCCGGAGGCGAGGTTGCTCCCGACCACCGCGCCGCCGAGCCCGCCAAGCACCGCGCCGATGCCGCAGCCGAGCGCCGCCGCGCTGCCTGTGTTGCGCCCGCCGGCGAGCGCCCCGATGCCGGCGCCGACCGCGCAGCCGCCGCCGGCGCCGACCGCCGCGCCCTGCTGCTGCAGCGTGCAGCCGCCGAGCAGCATGGCCCCCGCCACCGCGACCATGGCGGCCGCACGCGACCTCCCCGGCCGTAACACCATCTCGCCCTCCGCTTGCGCCCGATCCGCGATCGCCATGAGTATGCAGACGTCATGGACCGTCTCACGGGCAAAAGGGCGGCGCAATGCTGAAGATCGTGGGGCGATACGCGCGACATCTGGCGCTCGGCGTTCTGCTGGCCCTGCCCTGCGTCGCCGCCGCGCAGACGGTGCGGGTCGAGCGCGTTGAGGAATCGCAGTTCCAGGCCGGCGCCGGGCGGATCACCTTCTCCGAGGTGCCGCTCGGCACGTCGAACCCGGTCTATCCGCCCGCCCGCTACGGCGCGCCGGCGGCGAGCCCCACGGTGAGCTTCGGGGGCCATTTCGCGGGGCGCCGGCTGGGCCGCCCCGATGAATGCCCGCCGGGTGCTGCGACCAGCGGCTGCCTGGTCGGCACGCCGCGCGGGCCGCTCGCGCTGGATGGCACGGCGCCGCGGACCTTCACGGTGGACGACCGGAACGAGCGGGTGCTGAGCGGCTCGCCGACCTTCAACGGCCCGGTCGCGATCCTGTTCAGCCGGGATGTCGCGGCGGTGGGGCTGGTGGGCGGCTACTTCGACGCGGTGGGCGGCACGGGCATCACCGTCTACAGCCGCGACGGCCGGGTGCTGGGTCGCACGGAGAATCGTCGGATCGGGCGCGAGTTCCTGGGGCTGGCCACGAGCGACCTCAGCGAGCGGATCGCCGGGCTGGAGTTCCACCTGGTCGGGCGGGAGCCGGCGGGCTTCGGCGTGGACAACATCCGCTTCGGCGACAGCCGCCAGGTGCAGATCCCGGGCGTGCAGCCGCCCGCGCCGCCCCAGCCGCAGGCACCCCCGCCGCCGCAACGGCCGATCATGCTTCCATAGGATGGGAATGTGATGGTCGGAGCGGCGGGATTTGAACCCACGACCCCCAGTCCCCCAGACTGATGCGCTACCAGGCTGCGCTACGCTCCGATGCGAGGGGGGATAGCACCGCTTTGCGGGGCACTCAATTGCGGTGGGTAAGCTGGCGAAGCTCCTCGGCGAGGCCTTCGAGCACCTGGAGCGCCTCGCGCAGCGCGGCGAGGGTGGCGTCGTCCTGGTCCTCGGGCGGCAGCTCGGCCTCGGCATCGGCGAGCGCCTCGGGCGAGATGCCCTCGATGCCGCCGTCCCGCAGGAGGCGCTGCACGCCCTTGATCGTGTAGCCCTGGGTGTAGAGCAGGTCGGAGATGCGGCGCAGCAGCGCGATGTCCTCGGGGCGGTAGTAGCGCCGGCCGCCGCCGCGCTTCAGCGGCTTGAGCTGGGGGAACTTGGTCTCCCAGAAGCGCAGCACATGCTGCGGGATCTGAAGATCGTCCGCTACCTCACTGATCGTGCGGAAGGCCGTGGCCGCCTTGCGGGGGCGCGTGCGGGCGGTTTCCGCGGCGTCGTCACTCATTCATCGTCATCCCGTCCGGGCTTGAGGCCCGGGTTGAGCCTGGCCTTCAACACCTGGGAGGGCCGGAAGGAGAGCACCTTGCGCGGCTGGATCGGTACCTCGACGCCGGTCTTGGGGTTTCGGCCCACCCGCTTGCCCTTCTGGCGCACCACGAAGGAGCCGAAGGCCGAGACCTTCACCGCCTCCCCGGCTTCGAGGGTGGCGGACATGCGCTCCAGCACGGTCTCGAGCAGCATGGCGCTCTCATTCCGGGAAAGCCCGACCTGGCTGTAGATCGCCTCCGCGAGGTCGGCGCGGGTGATGGTCTTCATCCTCTGGCCTGCATGGCGCGTCGGTTCCGGTGGCATGTGGCAGCGGTCGCGCCGCCCGAGCAGGACGCCGCAAGCTCTTCAAAGCACAGGAAACCCGGCCGATTCGCGGGCGTCAACAACCGTTTTCGACAGTGGCATGACATCGGCTGCTTTCCGATGCGAAGATCGCGCGGCAGGCGCCTGTTTTCAAGCCGGATACGGCTCAGAAGCGCGCGAGCGCGGCGCCCCAGGTGAGGCCGCCGCCGATGGCTTCCATCACCACCAACTCACCCGGCCGGATCCGGCCATCGCGCGTCGCCTCGGCCAGCGCCAGAGGGATCGAGGCGGCGGAGGTGTTGGCGTGGCGGTCCACCGTGACCACGACGCGCTCCAGCGGCAGGTTCAACTTCCGGCCCATCGCCTCGATGATGCGGAGGTTGGCCTGGTGCGGCACCAGCCAGCCGATATCGCCATGGTCGAGGCCATTGGCGTCCAGCGCCTCCTCCACCACCGCGGCAAGCTTGGTGACGGCGTGCTTGAACACTTCCCGACCGGCCATGCGGAGCAGGCCGGGACCGCCGGTGGAGCCGGCGCCACCCTCGACCTGGAGGATGTCGCCATGCCGGCCATCGGCATGCAGGTGGCAGGAGAGGATGCCCCTGCCCTCCGCGGCCGCGGTGGGCATGGCCCGGAGGAAGACGGCGCCGGCGCCGTCGCCGAACAGCACGCAGGTGCCGCGATCCGTCCAGTCGAGGATTCGGGAATAGATCTCGGTGCCGATCACCAGCACGCCGCGCGCCTGGCCGGTGCGGATCAGCGCGTCCGCGACGCCGAGGGCATAGACGAAGCCGGTGCAGGCCGCCGCCATGTCGAAGGCGAAGCCGCGCGTCACGCCGAGCTTCTGCTGGATGCGCACGGCGGTGGCGGGGAAGGCGCTGTCGGGGGTGGAGGTCGCGACGAGGATCGCATCCACCTCCTCCACGCCCGCCCCGGCCTGGGCCAGCGCGGCGCGGGCGGCGGCGGCGCCGAGGTCGGAGGCGGTCTCGCCCTCGGCCGCGATGTGGCGGCGGCGGATGCCGGTGCGCTCGGCGATCCAGGAATCGGAGGTGTCGAGCTGCTTCCAGGCAGCCAGATCGTCATTCGTCAGACAGCGTTCCGGCAGGTGGCCGCCGGTGCCGGCGATGACGGCGGTGAGGGCGGGGAGCGTCAATTCTGCCTCAGCGCGCCGTCGGCCCGGTCTCTGGCCGCGGTCTCGGAGAGCCGGGCCAGCCCCTCCCGGATGCGGTCGTTGAAGCGGTGGGTCACCATGTCCATGGCGACATCCACGGCATGGGCGAAGCCGGTGCCGTCGGTGCCGCCATGGCTCTTCACCACCACGCCGTTCAGCCCGATCAACACCGCGCCGTTGTAGCGCCGCGGGTCCATCCATTCGCGGAGGCGGTCCAACGCCGGCCGCGCCAGCAGGTAGCCGATCCTCGCCGGGATGGAACTGGTGAACACCTGGCGCAGCAGGTCACGCATGAGCTTGAGCGCGCCCTCCCCGGTCTTGAGCGCGACATTGCCGGTGAAGCCATCGGTCACGATCACGTCCACTGTGCCGGCGGCGATGTCGTGCCCTTCGACGAAACCCCGGAAATTGTTGCCGAAGGCGGAATCGCGCAGCGTCTCGGCCGCCTGGCGCACCCGCTCGTCGCCCTTCAGCTCCTCGGAGCCGACATTGAGCAGCCCGATGGAAGGCCGGGTCAGGCCGAGCACGGAGCGGGCGAAGGCGTCGCCCATCACGGCGAACTCGACCAGGTTCCGCGCGTCGCAGACCACGTTGGCGCCGAGATCGAGCATGACGACATCGCCGCGCGCCGAAGGCCCGATCGCGGCAAGCGCCGGCCGGTCGATCTCGGGCAGCGTCTTCACCACGATCTTGGCCAGCGCCATCAGCGCGCCGGTATTGCCGGCCGAGACGATGCCGGAGGCCTCGCCGGCGGCGACCGCATCTATCGCGACGCGCATCGAGGAGTTGCGGATGCGCAGCGCCGCCGTAGGCTTGAGATCGCCCGAGATCGCCTCCGGCGCGTGGCGCAGCGAGCAGGCCCGCGCGGCGCGCGGCCGCGTGGCCAGCAGGCCGCTCAGCCGCGCCTCGTCGCCGACCAGCAGGAAGCGCGCATGCGGATGGCGCTCGGCGGCCATTTCCAGGCCGTCGAGCACCGATTCGGGGGCGTGATCGCCCCCCATCGCATCCACTGCGAGGGAGAAGGCCGCGGCAGGCTGGGCCGACTCAGGCACGGGTCACACGCCTCGCGCGCGACGCGCGTCAGGTACGGACGACGCCGCTGGCCTTCTCGGCGGCGACGACCTCGCGGCCGTCGTAATGCCCGCAATGCGGGCAGACATGGTGCGGCCGCTTCAGCTCGCCGCAATTCGCGCATTCATGATGCGCGGAGGAGGAGAGCGCGTGGTGGCTCCGGCGCATCCCACGGCGGGAGGGCGAAACCTTCTTCTTCGGGACGGCCATGGCGCCGAGCCTCTCTTTATCAACAAGCTACGGGGATCGGATGAGCCGCGCGGCTTACCACCCCCGCCCGGGGGGTGCAAGCCGCGCCGCGGAGGGTACGGCTAGGCCACCCGCTCCAGGATCGAGCAGTAATTCGCCACCGCGGCGCCGCCCATGTTGAAGACGCCGGCGCGGTCGGCCTTCGGCAGCTGCATCTCCCCGGCCGTGCCGGTGAGCTGCATCGCCGCCATCGCATGCATGGAGACGCCGGTGGCGCCGATCGGGTGGCCCTTGGATTTCAGCCCGCCCGAGGGGTTCACCGGCAGGCGGCCATCCTTTGCCGTCCAGCCTTCGAGGGCGGCGCGGGCGCCCTGCCCTTCCGGCGTCAGGCCCATCGCCTCGTACTCGATCAGCTCGGCGACGGTGAAGCAGTCATGCGTCTCGACGAAGCTGAGGTCGCTCAGCGCCAGGCCGGCCTGGTCCAGCGCCTTGCCCCAGGCAGCGCGGGCGCCCTCGAAGCGGATGATGTCGCGGGCGGCGATCGGCATCATGTCGGTGGCCTGCACCGCGGCGCGGAAGCGCACGGCCTTGGCCATGCCCTTCGCCGTCTCCTCGTCGGTCAGGATCAGCGCGGCGGCGCCATCGCTGACGAGCGAGCAGTCGGTGCGTTTCAGCGGCCGCGCGACGAAGGGATTCTTCTCGCTCTCCGCGCGGCAGAAGGCGAAGCCGAGATCCTTGCGCATCTGCGCGTAGGGGTTCGCCACGCCGTTGCGGTGGTTCTTGGCAGCGATCGCGGCCAGCGCGTCGGACTGGTCGCCATGGCGCTGGAAATAGGCTTCGGCGATGCGGCCGAAGACGCCGGCGAAGCCGGCAGGGATATCGCCCTCCTGCTTGCGGTAGGAGGCGGACAGAAGAATGTCGCCGATGCGCTCGTTCGGCGTCGCCGTCATCTTCTCGGCGCCGACGACCAGCGCGAAGCGGCCGCGCTTCGCGGCGAGGAAATCGAGCGCGCCATGGATCGCGGCCGAGCCGGTGGCGCAGGCATTCTCGTAGCGCGTGGTCGGCTTGAAGCGCAGCTCGGGCACGGTCTGGAGCAGCAGCGACGCGAAGAAGTCCTGCTGGCCGAAGCCGCCGTTGAACACGCCGACGAAGGCGGCATCCACCTCGGCCGGCTCGATCCCGGCATCGTGGATCGCGGCGAGCGCGACGCGGCCGAACAGGCTCTCGATATCCGGGTCCTCGAGCTTGCCGAAGGGTGTATGGGCCCAGCCGACGATGCAGGCGGTCATGGCGGCATTCCTTTCGATCCAGCCGACATAGGCGCGATCAGCCCGGCGCCCAAGACGGCTTTCGGCGTTCCTTGAAGCTTGCGATGCCTTCTGCCGCCTCCGCCCCCGCCGCCTGGCGGGCGAAGGCGTCGGCGCCGGCCTCCGCGTAGCCCGCGGGCACCGTCGCGCCGAGTGCGGCGATCAGGGCCTTGGTCTCGGCGAGCGCCCGGGGTGCGCCCTGCAGGATATCCGCGATCACCGTGGCGAGGGCGGCGTCGAGATCGGGCACGAGCTGGTGCACCAGGCCGATCCGCGCGGCTTCCGCGGCGTCCAGCACATGGCCTTGCAGGCTCATTCGCGCGGCCTCGCTGCGGCCCATGCGCCGGGCGAGCCAGGGCAGGATCTGAGCCGGCACCAGGCCGCGCCGCACCTCCGGCGCGCAGAAGCGCGCATCCGGCGCGGCCAGCGCGATATCGGCGGCGCAGACGAAGCCCAGGCCGCCGGCGAAGGCGCTGCCCTGCACGGCGGCGATCACCACCTGCGGCAGCGCCGAGATGGCCTGGAACCGCGCGCCGGTCTTGCGATTCCGCGCCTGCTGCTGCGCGAGCTTCTGGGCCGGATCGGCGGGCGCGGCGACATCCGTGAGGTCGAGCCCGGCGCAGAAATGCCCGCCCGCGCCGCAGATCACCAGCACGCGCACCGCGCTGTCGCCGGCCAGATCGGCGAGCAGCGCATCGAGCGCCGTGACCATCGCCTCGTTCATCGCGTTGCGGCGCGCGGGGCGGTTCAGCGTGGCCGTCACCACGGCGCCCTCGCGCGCGATCAGGAGGGGCGATTCGTCGCTCACAAGAGGTCTCCGTGCCGAGCTGGAACCGGCGATCGTGGCGCCCGGCCATCGCCGCGCCGCGCCCGGCTTCCCCGGCGGCGAGGGTCCGCCGGGGCGCGCGGGGCGTCAATCCGCCGCGCTACACCCGCTCGCCCTGCCCCGCCTTGACGCGCTCCAGCTCGCCGCGCAGCGCGGCAAGCTCGGCGCGCAGCGCGGCGATCTGCTCGCCCACCGGGTCCTCGTCCACGCTGGCGAGGCCGTAGCCGATGCCGCCATCGTCGCAGGGCGCGGCACCCTTGGGGGGACGGGCGGGGATGCCGACAACGGTGCAGCCGGCCGGAACGGGGCGCACCACCACTGCGTTGGCGCCGATGCGCGCGCCGCGGCCGACGCGGATCGGGCCCAGCACCTGCGCGCCGGCGCCGATCGTGACGTGATCCTCGATGGTCGGATGCCGCTTGCCGGGCTGGCCCGAGAGCCCGCCCAGCGTGACGCCGTGATAGATCAGCACGTCGTCGCCGATCTCCGCCGTCTCGCCGATCACCACGCCCATGCCGTGGTCGATGAAGAGCCGCCGCCCGATGCGCGCGCCGGGGTGGATCTCGATGCCCGTCAGCCAGCGCGCGAGGTGGGAGGAGAAGCGCGCGAGCCCGCGCAGCCCGATCCGCCACAGCGCATGCGACAGCCGGTGCCACAGGACCGCATGCACGCCGGCATAGCAGAGCATCGCCTCGACGAAGCCGGGGCGCGCCGGGTCGCGCTCGCGGACGGTGCGGGCGAGTTCGGAGAGCTCCATGCGACCCTCACGCCATCCAGGGGGGAACGGGCAGCCCGCGCTCGCGGAGGAAGGCGGGGTTGAACAGCTTGGACTGGTAGCGCGCCGCGCCGTCGCACAGCACCGTCACCACCGTGTGGCCCGGGCCGAGCTGCTTCGCCACGCGGATCGCGGCCGCGACGTTGAGCCCCGCGCTGCCGCCAACCGAGATGCCCTCATGCGCCTGCAGGCCATAGACCTGCTCGAGCATCTCCGGGTCCTCGATGCGCACCGCGTCGTCGATCAGCGCGCGGGCCTGGGCGAGGTTGCCCGGCGCGCGCGCCGCCTGGCCGATGCCCTCCGTGATGGAATTGCCCTCGGCCTTCACCGCTCCGGTCTTCACCCAGTCATGCAGCCCGCTGCCGCCGGGGTCGGCGAGCACGATCCGCACGCCCGGGTTCCGCGCCTTCAGGGCGCGTGCAACGCCGGCGAGCGTGCCGCCGGTGCCGCAGGCGCAGGTGAAGGCGTCCACGCGGCCTTCCGTCTGCTCCCAGATCTCGGGGCCGGTCGTTTCCTCATGCGCGCGTGCGTTGGCGAGGTTGTCGAACTGGTTGGCCCAGACCGCCCCTTCTTCCTCGGCGAGCCGGCGGCTGACATGGACGTAGTTGCCGGGATCGCTGAAGGGCTTGGCAGGCACCAGGCGCAGATCGGCCCCGATCATGCGCAGGTAGTCGAGCTTTTCGCGCGCCTGCGTCTCGGGCACGACGATGATGCTGCGCCAGCCCATCGCGTTCGCCGCCAGCGCGATCCCGATACCGGTGTTGCCGGCCGTTCCCTCCACCACCGTGCCCGGCCGGTGCGGGGTGAGCAGCCCGCGCGCCACCGCATCGCCGAGGATGCCGAGCGCCGCGCGATCCTTCACGCTGCCGCCGGGGTTCATGAACTCGGCCTTGCCGAGGATCTCGCAGCCCGTCAGCGCGGAGGCGCGCTCCAGCCGGATCAGCGGCGTGTTGCCGACGGCGCCCCAGAAGCCCTTGACGGTTCCCCGGGCGATCCGCGCCGCCGGACGATCGGCGATCTCCGCCATCTCGGCCATGCTGTGTCCCTTGCCTGCGACTGGCGAGATAAGGGCGGAATGGTGGTGGTTTCCAGCACCGGCGCCGGCGGGTTCCCGCTGACGTGAGGATCATGCATGCTCGCTGCGCATGGCGGCGGCGGCCTCATGTCGCCTGGGACCGGGATCGGAGGCGGACATGGCGGAAACGGCGGCCGATCCAGCAGGAATTTTTTTCGATGCGACGCTCGCCGAGCGGCTGGCCCGCGTCGCGCTCGGGCATGTCGGGCAGGAATGGCCCCAGAAGCTCGACCAGGTGCTGGAGGGGCCGGAGGACCTGCTGCGCCCTTCCCTGCTGCACCCCGCCTTCCATGGCAGCTTCGACTGGCATTCCTGCGTGCACGCGCATTGGCTGCTGGCGCGCGTGCTGCGGCGCTTTCCGGCGTTGCCGGTCGCGGAGGCAATCGCCGAGCGCTTCGACGCCGCCTTCACCGAGGCGAGCATCGCCGCCGAATGCGCCTTCCTCGCGAAACCCTCGGCGCGTGGCTTCGAGCGACCCTATGGCTGGGCCTGGCTGCTCAAGCTGCATGCGGAGCTGGAGGATGAATGGGCGACGCGCCTCGCCCCGCTTGCCGCGATGTTCGCGGCGCGGTTCCGGGCGCATCTGCCGCTCTGCGACTATCCGGTGCGGCACGGCGTGCACAGCAATACCGCCTTCGCGCTGATGCTCGCCGCCGATTGGGCGGAACGGCACGATCCCGCGCTGCTCGACCTGTTCCGCGCGACGGCGCGGCGCTGGTATGGCGCGGATCGCGACGCGCAGGCCTGGGAGCCCTCGGGCGAGGATTTCCTCTCGCCCGTGCTGGTGGAATCCGCCTGCATGGCGCGGCTGCTGCCGGCGGCCGAGTTCGCCGCCTGGTGCGCTTCCTTCCTGCCGCGTCTCGCGCAGGGCGAGCCCGCGACCCTGTTCACCCCGGCGCGCGTCAGCGACCGCAGCGATGGCCGCATCGTGCATCTCGACGGGCTGAACCTCTCGCGCGCCTGGTGCTGGCGCGTGCTGGGGGACGAGGCCGTGGCGCGCCGCCACATCGCGGCCGCGCTGCCGCATGTGGACGGGCACTACATGGGCGCGCATTGGCTGGCGAGCTTCGCGGTGCTCGCGCTGGACGGCGCCTGAGGAATCAGCGTGCCGCGATCGGCGTCGAGCCGCGATCCAGGAACCAATCCGGCGCGAACACCGTGATCCCGTCCACCTCGGCGATCAGGTCGCGCTCCGGCGAGGCGCTGCGCGCCACCAGCGCCCGCGCCGCGGCGTTGCGGAGGATGTAGAGCGTGTCGCGCTCCCAACGCCCCTCACGGATCTCGAACAGCGTGCGCAGCCGAAGCCGATCCACCACGCCGGGATCCACGCGGGACATGTAGACGACATCCGTGGGCAGCCGGTGCGCCGCGGCGAAGCGGGCCACCGGCTCCCAATGCGCCCCGAAATTGTCGGTCGGCACGCCACGCACCCGCCGGTAGCGGGTGGCCGCCTCATCCCAGAACGGGCTCGGCAGCCGCTCCGCGGCGACGGGCGGCGCCGCGTCGGTGAGGGCCCGGAACCGGGCAATTCCGGCCGAGATGTCCACCACCTGGAGCAGCAGCGCACCCGCCAGGAGCAGCCGCATCCCCGCGGCCGGCAGGCGGGCCGCGGCCACCCCCACCGCGAGGACGATCGCGGCATAGCCGATCGGCCAGAAGTAGCGCTCGGAGGAGCGCAGCATGTCCGCGATGGCGAGCAGCGAGCCGGGGACCGGCAGGGTCAGCAGATGGCGCCCCCCGATCGCGACCTGGTGCGAGATCGCATAGGCCAGCATGCCGCCGAGCATGGCCACGAGCACGCCGTGGCGCCGCCAATCGAGCCGCATGCGGTGCCGCCGGGCGAGCCACGCCGCGACCGCCAGCAGCAGCAGCGTCCCGGCGCCGAAATAGGAGCCGCCATGCTCCCAATGCCGCAACCCCGGCAGTTCCGGCAGCAGCCTTCCCCACTCGGCCGCGTCGAACGGCGCCGTGAGATCAAGCTGCGCCTCGCCGTAATGCATGCCGACCGCCTCGACCCGGCTGCCCAGGCTGAAATAGCCGGCGAGCCAAAGGCCGATCAGCATCGCCAGCGGCGGCAGGAGCGCCTGCATCGCCAGCGCGGCGCCGCCCAGCCCGCGGCGCCATCGCGCGACGAGATCGGCGAGCCACAGCGCCGCGGCCATGGACATGATGTAGGGATTCAGCATGGCGACGAGGCCGAGGCAGGCGTTCCATTGCCCCGCCTGGCCACGCGGCCGCTCCCGCAGGCAGAGCCAGAGCGCCCAGAGGATCACCCATTGCGCGACGAGGGCGAAATGCCCGCCCATCCGGTTCAGCAGCATCGGCTGCCAGGCAAACAGCGTCGCGCCGAAGGCGAGCGCGACGGGATCACGCAGCACCAGCCGCAGCAGGTGCCAGCCGAAGAAGGCCTGCAGCCCGGCGGAGAGCACCATCCACGGGCCCCAGTATTGCGGGATCTCGACCAGCGGTCGCAGCGCCTTGGCGATGATCGCCGCCAGCGGCACGACATCCACGTAGAAGATGGAGCTGGCGAGTTCGAGCCCGTAATCCGGGTTCAGCGCGGGCGGCCAGCTCCAGGGCGCCGGCGCGAAGTACCGCCAGGCAAGCCAGTAGGCGACGGGATCCGGCCCCAGCGTGCCATGCAGCAGCCAGCCGAGGTCCCGCACATCGAGAATGCGGGGCCCGAGCGTGGCGAGCGCGGCGGTCGCACCAGCCAGGCAGGCCGCCAGGAACGCCACGATGCGCAGCCAGCGCGTCGCGGTCCCACGGCCCAGCATCGCGCCGGCGGCGCCGCCGCGCGCGGCTGGTGGGAGGGTGACATTGCTGATGGCGCTTCCCCAGGATTGGAGCGCCATCCACCTCGTGGCGCTCACGGCACTGTGAGAGTGCCCGCCGATTGAGGCAAGATCCGGTACCGCGACGCGCGCGGCGACGCTTGCCGGCGTCGCGACAGCGAAAGACTGGAGACGTCGGCGTCGCGGACATCGCGATCCGACGCAAGCGCCTCCTGAGAGTCGGGATCGCTGGCGCGCCCGGGAGGATTCGAACCCCCGACCAACGGAGTAGAAATCCGATGCTCTATCCAGCTGAGCTACGGGCGCCCGCGGCGTGATCTAGCATCGGTCCCTGCCCGCCGGTAGGCGCGGTGGTTGACGGGCCAGCCGGCCCTCGGCATTGGCGTGAGAGTGATTGTGGCGCGAAACAACCGGTGAGGCGGGCCCTCTGGGTGGCGCTGGGGCTCTGCTTGCCGGTACCGGCGATCGCGCAGGTTCCGCCACAGCCCGGTGTCATCGAGCGCGTCGCCCCTGCCGCGCCACCGCGGCTCGGCCCGGCCCTGCTGCCGCCCGAGCCCGCCCGCGCGACCGGGCCGGGCGAGGCGCGGCGCGTGGCGATCGGTGCCATGCGCATCGAGGGCAACACGGCGCTGCCAGCCGAACGGCTGCTCCGCGGCGTCGCGCCGCTGCACGCCAGGGAGGCGACGCTCGCCGAGATCGAGACCGTGCGGCTTGCGGTGCTCGGCGCCTATCGCGCGGCGGGCTTTCCCTATGTCGCCGTGACCGCCCTGCTCGCGCCGCGGCCGGACCGGCGCGCGGACCTCGTGCTGCGGGTGACCGAGGGCACGATCGCGGAGATCGCGCTGGAAGGCGATATCGGCGCCGCCGAGGCGCAGCTGCGCCGGTTCCTCGCGCCGCTCCTCGGCCAGCGGCCCATCCCGGCCGCGGCGTTGGAACGCGCGCTGCTGCTCGCCGGCGACATCCCCGGCATCAGCGCGCGCGGCGTGCTGCGGCCGGTCACCGGCGAGGCTGGCGCGCTGCAACTCCTCGTCCAGGTGGCGCGCCGGCCGGTGAGCGGCTTCGTCAACCTGGACAACCGCGGCCAGAGCATGACCGGCGCCTGGCAGGGGCTGGTGGTCGGACAGCTCAACGCCTTCACCGGCCTCGGCGAGCGCACCGAGATCGCGCTGCTGGAGACCGACGGTCATGGCCAGAGCTTCGCGCAGCTCAGCGAGGAGGTTTTCCTGGGCGGCTCGGGCCTGCGGCTGCGCCTGTATGCGGGCGCGGGCCGCGCGGAGCCCGGCT
>VFQR01000564.1_pt1 | contig 46671 bp, 38 predicted proteins | sample 3512321 | NCBI WGS metagenome assembly VFQR01 (sample SAMN10412374, study PRJNA504923) | tailings metagenome | isolation source: Relicate 3 Philex TSF1 revegetated site | place: Philippines: Tuba, Benguet | collected 2017-08-29 | reverse complement strand
GCGTACTCGGCACGGGAACAGCCACCCTGACGCTGGAAGATGTCGAACATGCCGACTGTATTTTTCTCATAGGTGGCAACCCGGCCAGTAATCATCCGCGGTTGATGTCCACACTCAAGCACATTCGCCGCCGTGGTGGCGAGGTGATCGTCATTAATCCGGTTGTCGAAACCGGGCTGGTCAACTTCAGTGTCCCCAGTGATCCCTGGAGCCTGCTGTTCGGTACCAGAATCGCTTCGCTGTATGTTCAGCCACAAATTGGCGGAGACCTCGCTCTGCTCACGGGGATTGCCAAAAAAATTCTGGAACTGGGCCAGTACGATCCTGCATTTCTCACCACTGCCTGCGATGGCTGGAGCGAATGGAAGCAACATCTCGAATCGATTCACTGGAGCGAAATCTGCGAAAAATCTGGGGTTGGTATCGATGAAATCAATGCCATCGCCAGACGATATGCCAGATCCAAAAACACTGTTTTCGCATGGACCATGGGCATCACTCACCATGCCCATGGGGTGGAAAACGTGGAGGCCATTGCCAATCTGGCCCTCATGCGCGGCATGGTGGGCAGACCCCACGCCGGCCTGATGCCCATCCGCGGACATTCCAATATTCAAGGCATGGGGACAGTCGGTGTCACACCCAAACTCAAAGAGGTCATTTTTGAACGACTCCAATCGACCTTTCAGGTTGCTCTCCCCAAAACTCCCGGGCGGGACACGATGGCCTGCATGGACGGCTCGCTCCATAGAGAACTCAAGTTTGGGTTCTGCCTGGGGGGCAATCTCTTTGGGTCAAATCCTGATGCCGCTTACGCTGCGAAAGCGCTCTCGAAACTCGATCAGATCGTTTACCTGAGCACCACACTCAACACCGGACATGCCCATGGTCTTGCTCAGGAAACGATCATTCTGCCTGTCTTGGCACGCGATGAAGAACCTGAACCCACGACTCAGGAATCGATGTTCAATTACATGCGACTGAGCGATGGTGGATTACCTCGACACACCGGCCCACTTTCTGAAATTCATGTGATTGCCGAGATCGCCCAAAGAGTTCTGCAGAGGTCGGGCCCGATCGACTGGAACGAAATGAAAAGCGCCCAGACGATCCGTGAATCTCTGGCGAAAGTCGTGCCTGGTCTCGAATCCCTCGCCACGATTGGCGAAACAAAACAGGAATTTCAGATTCCTGGCCGCACTTTTCACACGCCCACTTTTCCGACACCCAGCGGCCGCGCACAGATCAAATGTCACGAGCTTCCTTCTCTGATTGGGGCACCCGGTGAATTCCGGCTGATGACAATCCGCAGTGAAGGCCAATTCAATACCGTGGTTTACGAAGATTACGACCTCTATCGCAACATCGACCGGCGTGATGTGATTCTCATGCACCCTGAAGATCTTCAGTTGGCTGGCCTGTTCGACGACCAGCGAGTGGTCGTGAAAAGTGCCGCGGGTGAGATGGTGGGTATTCGCACGAGGGCCTTCAAAAATATTCGCCCCGGGAATGTCATGATGTACTACCCGGAGGCCAATATCCTTGTCCCACGCAGTCTCGATCCGCGCAGCAAAACGCCAGCCTTTAAGGCCATTCCTGTGACAATCAAGGCCTTGTGAGGCCGAAAAACACTTGAAAAATCGGCAGGGAGCAACCCACAGGAAATTCAAAAGAGTCTTCGCAGTTCATCTTTGCGATTTGGGATGGATTGGCTAACATCTGGCTTACAGTGTGTTTGCGCTTAAACAGCTTCCAGGGACGGAAACAAAAATGCGCCGGATTGCAGTGATGAATCAGAAAGGTGGCGTCGGCAAGACGACCACAAGTGTCAACCTGGCTGCGGGCCTGGCTCGTGCCGGGCAAAAGGTTCTCCTGATCGATCTCGACCCTCAAGGCCATGCTTCGATTCATCTGGGTGTCGAAGCCTATGGCCAGGTACCCACGATCTATCAGGTCTTTACCGGCCGTAAAAAGCTGACTGAAGTTCAGCAACTCGCCTGTGAAAATCTCTGGCTGGCCCCGGCGAATCTCGATCTTGCAGCGGCTGAACTGGAACTCGTCGACGCACAGAATCGCGAAATCATCTTGCGAGACGCCATACTCGCCTGTGAGGATCAAAGGGCGTTTGACTATATCGTCATGGATTGCCCCCCTTCACTGACAGTTCTCACGATCAATGCGCTCACTGCAGCGACAGAGGTTTTTATTCCTCTTCAGCCTCACTTCTTTGCCTTGCAGGGGCTTTCGAAGCTGTTTGAAACGACGGCTCTGGTGAAGCGCCGTTTGAATCGGCAGCTCAAAGTCGCCGGAATTGTGCTTTGCCTGTATGAGACAGGGACTCGACTCGCGGCAGATATCACCGACGACCTGACGCGCTTTCTCGAAGAGAGCGATCCACAGTCTCCCTGGGCGCAGGCCAGAATCTTCTCGTCTCGTATTCGTCGAAACATTAAACTGGCGGAAGCACCGAGCTTTGGACAATCCATTTTTGACTACGCTCCCAAATGTACAGGAGCTGAAGATTACCTAGGATTGGCCAACGAAGTGTTAACCACTGCCAGTCAGGCAACTCGCCCACATGCTGCCTGACAAGATCAATTGCCACGACGAACCTTCAAGAGTCCATCGCCGCTCCAGCTTCCTACGGAATGAACGTCATGCCGAAAATTCTGACTTCACGCTGGACTGCGGCTTTCATTCTCTGCCTGACCATTCTCATTGCTGATCAATGGACAAAACTCTGGGCAGTCGAAGTCCTCAAAGGAGAAGAGGCCTGGGTCTTTCTAGGTGGCATCTTCCGGATGCAATTCGCCTACAACCCGGGCGGATTTCTTGGCCTGGGTGGAAATCTCTCCAGTGAAATGAGGACGGCCTTATTCATCGGCCTGAATGGCGTGGGTCTGTTAGCACTGGCGATCCTGCCTTGCATCAAGCGATTATCGCTCTTGAACTTCTTTGCCTGCTGGCTGATCTTTGCCGGTGGTATTGGGAATCAGATCGACCGGATTCGTCTCGAGAATGGCCACGTGATCGATTTCTTGAATATCGGCTGGGGTTCCCTGCGCAGCGGAATCTTTAACATTGCCGATATGGCGATCACCGCCGGTGCGCTCATCCTGCTGGTGGCAGCCATTATGGCGCCAGCACCCCGCAAATCACCGGCTACAAGCGAAGAGCCTCAGGCGATCATTCCTGATCACACTGAGCCAACCCCCGCAAACTAAGCTGAGTTTCCTTCTTTACAGGATTTGCCGCATTCTGAGGAGTGGCAGAGTTCGAGAAAGATGCGAATTTAGCGGCTCACTTCCATGAATTGAAATCTGCCGTGTGCTGCGATTCATCTCCTCACCTAGGGCGTCATTGCGGCAGCGAAAGTTCCACAGGCAGAAACTCATGAGGATGAGTTTTGTACCGATTCGCCAATTGCCTGAGAGTCGCCAGTCGAGTGCCGCCGCGAGAATTCTCAGGAACGATCGCCTCCGTTCCATTGAGCGTTCCCAGGACCTGCTCTCGAATGATCATGACCCGGATCTTGCGAGTTCGCAGTTCGCCGGCACATTCACAAGTCAGGCACACGACATAGGGAATGGTACGCGTGGGTAACCCCATTTCCCGGCGAAGATTCCCCTCAGCAAACCGCTCCGAAAGTTCATTCAGAACTGCATTGAGGTAGTTCCAGTAATGCTCTTTAGGAAGTGGCAAGACCGAGTTTTCCGGAGTGGTCGCCTTGGCTGCGGCCCGAATTTCCTCAGCAGCCGTTGCATTCAGAAAGACGTCTTCGCAACGCTTCTCAGCCAGCGTTCGATAAACCAGCTTGCCGTCTTCGATCCAGTTGAGTGAAAAATTCAAACGGTCGAAAAACTCCTGACGCTTCCAGTCATGCCGTGCTCGACGCTGGCCAAACCACCAGCCGACACCGACAAAAATCAACCCGATGAGAATCTTGACGAGATTGTCCTGAACGTGAACCCATATCTGCTGAAACACTTCCTGCACGGCCATGCTCCCTGGGAATTCAAGTTTCAGGAACTCAATTGAAATCTTGTTGGATTTGTCTTAATTGCCCCAGACGTTTCTCGGATCGTCTTTCAGGCAATCCCAGTAATCACGATCTTTGTTGTAGGGTGCGATCAGTCGCCATCCCTTGAGGTACTGCCAATAACAATCACTCAATGGACTGATTTCCTTCACGATTCCCATCTCTTCACCACCGACAGTTCGTCCTTCGATACTGTGGTATTCGACTGGCAGATCGTCCACGGTGAATTTTTTGGGTCGTGTGATGATCTCAAGGTTTTCGCGCCACTCAATACTTGGCGGTGGTCCTCGGTCATTCTCACCTTGGGAGAAATGCATATCGACTCCCTTTTCAGTTAGAAGTGCATCTCCTTCCCATCGTTCTGTTGAATTAGAGCAATGCCCAAAAATACGAACGTGATCTTCACGAAAAGCTTTTGCATGATCAGCAGTCATCGCTACCAACCAGCCTTTTGCAAGAAGATCTGAAATCGTCTCTTCAATCGGAAGGGAATGAATGTTCCCGTAATAGTGTTGGTAAAACCAGCCATTTTCGGCCCGTAACTCTCTGGAATGAATTTCGGCTAGTTCCGCAAATTTGCAACCCTGCGCAGCCAGACCCAACAGGTCACTTTCAAGCATGGTCATCCCCATGGCTTCATCATCCCATTCATACAAAGCCCCATAATTCCCTACTGCGATTTCTTTGGGGTCGAGCGAGGCGATGTTGTACGCATAATAGAAACGTTCAATGACCAAAAAATCCTCCGATATCGTGTTTGTGTTCAGTTTGTAAGACCCAGCATTCCGTGTTTGGCAAAAACTCATGACTGAAATCCAATCATTGTTCTCAGTCGATTAAACAAGGATCGCAAATCACAGACTTTGTTCGCGCAGGTCGCCCAATCTTGCCCGCAAAAAATCCGCATCGGGAAATCTCAGCGCCACAGGTAAAGACAACCCATCTTACGCACTCAACCAAATGTGAAGTGTGCCTCCTTTTCTGTGAATGACTCTCTGCGACTTTGCCGATTTCTCCTGCTGTAGCGAATGTGACGGGAATCGGAGCCTGTCCATGAGCTACGGGGGGAAGTGATTCAGGCATCGGAGCTGACTTCACTGGCATTTATGGCCAGTGAGTGCTCTCGCGCACCGGCAGAGCAATGGGCCATGGCCCACTTCAGGTGCGATCGACGCGATCACTTTTCCCCCACCAGAAATTCTGAAGGGGGGCCGCCGGATGAGAGATCTCGGCGTGGGATGCTGCTTGGCCATGCTGAGCACTATGCTGCTGTTGCATGATGCAAAACCTTTGACTGCCGATGAGATTCCTGCAGATGATGCGGGCGTTGTGCAGACTCAATTTCAAAAGAACAGCGAGTTGGAATATTTCGAAGAGATCGGAATCCATCAGCTCAAGCCAGGTTCTTCGACTTCTCAATTGCGCAAAGAGGCGATGGCCGATTTGCCGATGCATCGACTGACAGCCGAACAGCAGAAGAAGCTGAACAGCCTTTTGCAATCGGTAACGTTATATCGCCGACTTCCAACTCTCCAGTTTGAAGTGGACGCCGACGCTTATCGCTTCTTTATGCAGCATCCGGATATTGCCGTCAGCACCTGGAGAGCCATGGATATCTCCAAATTCCAACTCAAGGAAACAGCCACGGGGATCTACCATGCCGATGCCGGTGACGGTTCGATCGGAAATGTCGAAGTTCTCTATCGCGATCCCGAAGACACACTGATCATCTGCGATGGTCAGTTCAAAAGCCCAGCAGTCGTCCGGCCCATCACTGCTCGCTCAGTCATGAGATTTCAGGCCTCTTTCGCCACTCAACCAGATGGCCGGGTGATCTGCACACATCGCGGAGATGTCTTCGTCGAGTTTCCACAGCATATGGTTGATGCCGTCGCCAGAGTCATTTCTCCAGTGAGCCATTCGATCGCAGATCGAAATTTTCGGCAGATCACGCTGTTCGTTCACATGATGTCTCAGATGATGGAAAGGCAGCCCTCCTGGGTCGAATCCCTGAGCAAAAAGATGGATGGGATCAGCGAGGGCCATCGCCAGGAGTTTGTACGACTCACCAGAACAGCCTATCAGAATGCTCAGGCCCGCTGGCGCATCGCCAACTTGCCCACCAGCCCCATCTCAATCGACAAAATCATCGAACCTCTAAAAATACAGGATTCAAGCCCCAGTCCTGCACAACCGAGAATTATGCCCGTCGATGGGAACTCTTCCACAACAGTTAGCGGGCGAATATTGAGTGAATCATCCAGTTCCATCCGGACGACTCAGATCACACCAACTCCACTCCACAAGTAATGCCCCATAACAGTTCAACACTCAGGACGCACTGGCAGTGCGAGTTCTCTTTGCGACGGAGAACTCCTGCCGGTGCGTCCTCATTTCTTGACAAACCCCGATTCACATGCAATTCTATCCCAAGTTTTGAATAATCAAAACCATGGATACCAAAATGCAAAATCGGAGTTTCCAATGTCCGTAACCCTCCGCAGATTTGGATTTACGCTCATTGAACTGTTGGTCGTCATCGCGATTATCGCCGTACTGATTGCGTTACTGCTTCCCGCAGTTCAACAAGCACGCGAGGCAGCTCGGCGTACCCAAAGCCGCAATAATCTCAAACAGATCGGGATTGCGCTTCACAATTATCACGATGCCCACAAGGTGTTTCCCGCAGCTTATCTCGCCAATACCAGACATCCTTCAAGGGATCCCAACACCTACGATGGCCCTAATGGATTTGCATGGGGCACCATGCTGCTCCCTTACGTCGATCAGGCGCCTCTCTACAATTCCATAAGGACCGATCTCCCCTGCTGGGCTCCACAAAATGCCGCAGCCGTTGTCATCAATCTGCCGGTCTTCATGTCCCCTTCCGCCACCAATTCCAATGGCCCGGTAATCATTCGTGATGGATCTGGCAATGAACTCGCCAGATTCGGTCGCGCCCATTACGTGGCCAATGCCGGTCAGGATGAGCCCTGGGGTTATCAGGTCGAAGATTATTCGCAGATCGCGAATGGCCCCATGTATCGCAACTCGAAAGTCCGTACGGCCGATGTCACCGATGGTCTGTCCAACACGATCTTCATTGGAGAGCACAGCATTGTCAGTGACAAAACGTGGGTAGGCGTGGTCCCTGGAGCCACGGTATGTGCCATCGATCCAGCCAGGTTCCCCATGACGGAATGCGATGCCGCAGCGACACTGGTGAATGTTCACTCAGGGCCCGCTCAAGATGAGATCGATCCGATAACAGGTTTTGCTCCCATCCATCCCCCCAACAGCCCCCTGTGCCATGTCTGCCAGATGTACTCTCCTCACACAGGAGGTGCGCATGTCTTACTGGGTGATGGTAGTGTCCGCTTCGTTTCCCAATTCATTCATCAGCCCACCTGGGCTGCGCTTTCGAGCTGCCGAGGAAATGAAGTCGTTGCCGAATATTGATTGGCTTCTACTCTCAGTCGGCCCCGCTCTGTGATCATCACTATTTCTTGGAGAGAGGGCTCGATTTTTCCTGCTCCCCTGACGTCCAGGAACTGGTGACTGCCACTCCATTCCGGGGTTACGCGTTTAGTGATGCCAGGCGAGTCGAATAGTCATCAAGTAAGGGCGATCGAAAAAATGTCCGAATTGTCGTTCAGCGAAATGTTCCGCGATCGTCGAGTCATTTCGGGGTTGTCGCTTTCACTAACGATTGTTGTATTGATGATTCTCTGGCGATGGTGGGCTACACCCGCAGTCATTGAGCAGAACAACCTCAAATACGTACAACTTCTGTGGACGGCCACTTCCTCTCGAAATCCCGGGCAACTCAATAAAGTCGAAGAGGCCATCCGCCAGCGAGCCACGCAGGGGGAGATGTCCCCGGCCGCCCTTGCTGAGTTCGAGCGGATCATCCGGCAAGCGCAGTCCGGAGACTGGGAAGAAGCCTCCAAAGCCTGCTATCACCTCGCCGAAGGCCAACAGAACCGCTGGCGTTCCCAAGCCCCAGAGGATTCGCAGCAGCCCCACGGACGACGGCATTCTCACTGAATCGGCCCAAGTGATCTACCGCTGACAAGCCAGCAGCACTTCGAAGGCCTGATTGGCTCCACTGGGATTCGAACCCAGAACCAAAGGATTATGAGTCCTCTGCTCTAACCGTTGAGCTACAGAGCCTGCCGGGAGTGAGTTTAATCAACTCCTGCGTGCTTGGGCAGTCAATCAGATCCGTTTCGCGAGATGTTTCTGAATGATTGATCGATTCGGCGACCTCTTTTTCAGCCGAAACAACAACGAGATGACACAGCAGTTCCATGAAGGTTGCTGCAAATCCGCTACAATCTTTGAAGTGGCAGTTGTTTGCCCATGGCCATGCGGACTCGACCAGAGCACTGAAACGTATGATCAATCCACGCGAAGCCCACGACTGGCGTCCCGTCGCTGATGAACTCGCTGCCTCGTGGCAACGTAGCGACGACGTGCCCAATGGGTCTGCTGTCGAGTCACAACCACAGGCAGAGTCGTCCCCCCCAACGTCTGGCTTGCCAGTGAAACCATGGGTTGTTAAACGCTGGCAGCAACTCGATCGAGCTGGTTTTCTCCAGTGGTTCGTCCCTCAAGATATTGGAGGAAGTCTTGAGATTCACACGGAAGCTGACCGTCTCGAACTCGGCATAATTCTTGCCTCAGGCTGCTTAACCACCGCATTCTTGCTCTCGCAACGCAACGCTTCCGTCCTGCGTCTGGCAGCATCGCCCTACGGCCAAACAAAGACCAAATGGCTCAAACGCAGTACACAGGGAGCCACCTTTTCCACTGTGGGCATCTCTCACCTGACAACGTCACGTCAGTTTGCCACTCAGCCGGTGGTTTCCGCGACGATCTGTGATGATGGGGGATACCTTCTGAACGGAGTGATCCCGTGGGTCAGTTCGGCTCAACGTGCCTCATCGATCCTCACGGGAGCTACAATCATCCCTTCCTTGGCTGATGCCGACCAGATGCTGGTGATGATCGATCCTGAGCAGCCGGGGGTTGATGTTTTGCCGCCCCTTCCACTTCTGGGACTAAATGAGACATCGACAGGTTCTGTCGAGCTGAGAAATGTCAAAATCCGTGTGGATGACATCGTCGCAGGGCCACAACCCCAGGTGCTCAAAGGGAGCAGCCTCCCTTCATCGCAAAACAAGAACACGCCAGCCACAGGCTCACTTTCTACAACTTCACTCGCTTTAGGTGCCACTCTGGGAACCATCAAGCGATTGTCTCATGAAGTCGCCCAGCGGCCTGAACTGCAACCCATTTACGAGGCACTCCTCGCGGAAGCCACGGATTTCAGATCTCAACTGTTTGCCTGCGCTCATGGAACTCTGACCACATCGCCAGAAATCTTGCGACAGCAGGCGAATTCACTGGTTGTCCGTGCGGCTCAGGTTTATCTCTCAGCCTGTAAAGGAGCCGGGTTTATGCAAGGCCATCCAGCCTCGCGTGCCATCTGTGAAGCAATGTTTTTCACAGTCTGGTCGTGCCCGCAATCGGTTGTCATGGCGAGTCTGAAACAGCTCACCTGCACCTCGAGCGACAACTGGAGCTGAATCGACAACATCTGCATTGCATGCAATCAACAGCTGCTGTTGGTTCGGGCGTTACTTGACCGGTTCTGCAGACTCCGGGGCTTTCTCGATTTTTCCCCACATGTGCCCCCCCACTGCATCATGCTGCCACGTTCCCGCATAACGATCCTTGTAGATCATCACTCGGGCAGTGAATGTTCCCATGAGCGGGATCGTCGTATTGGTCAGTTGAATCATGGGAGTATCCCCGGCCCAGCGAACCTCCACAGGAACAGGAATTTTGACATCCTTGTCACCGTACTTGATGCGGGAAGTGATCAGCCACACAAAGTTGTCGGCCTTCCCCGGGGCGACTTTCCTCACTTCGGAAATCTCATAACGCTCTTCTTTCGGTGATCCTGTCCGGCCATCAATCGAAAAAACACCCACCAGAACTGACCCTGTCATCTGCTTCCGAAATTCCTCTTCGGCAGGAGTCAACTCTCCTGCAGTTTTCACTGCCGGCGATTTTTCATCCTCAGCACAAAGATCTGGCAGAATGCCTGCAGTGGGCATGGCAACAAAAAACAAATTCGCTGCTAGACCAGCGATAAAGAGCAGCATGATCCTGGTGACATGAAATCGGGCACTCATCTGGGCTATCCTTCACCAAATTCAATGGACGAGATCGCAAGCTCAAGCAGACGACTCTCGTTATGATGTGCCGCTCGCACAAATGATGCAATCCCCGGCCACTCGACAGGTGGTCGCTATCATCTGAAAAGCCCGATTGAATTCTCGAAGGATGCTGAACTTCATGACTGCTCATTCGCACGCTTCACCATCATCGAATGGGAAAACGGTCACTGGTCGAGCACTTCCTTTAAGTCAGATGACGGGAGAAACACCTCCCATCGACGTCCTGCTGCCCGAGTTCCAGAAGTTTGTGGAAACTATTGCCCGCCTGCGTGCTCCTGATGGCTGCCCGTGGGATCGCGAACAGACGTTAAAGTCTGTCTGCAAACATACGCTGGAAGAAACTTACGAACTCATCGAAGCCATTGAGCATGACGACAACATCGCTATTGTCGAAGAGTTGGGCGATGTCCTGCTTCAAGTGGTGCTTGATGCTCAAATTGGTCGCGATGAACAACGTTTCGATCTCATCGATGTGATTCGCGGCGTGACCGCCAAGATGATTCATCGTCATCCGCACGTCTTCGGTAACGAATCGGCGAGCACTGCCAAAGACGTGAAAGTTCATTGGGAAAACGCGAAGCAGCAGGAAAAGCAACGGGAATCGATTCTCGATGGCCTTCCGAAAGAAATGCCAGCACTTGCCCGTGCAGCGCGGCTTTCCGAGAAAGCCGCCAGAGCAGGCTACGACTTTCCTCAGCGTGAAATGCTCTTCAGCAAACTCAACGAAGAGATAGAAGAATTGCAGGTAGAACTATTCCCTGCCGGCATTCCTGAGTTCCCTCCGGCGTCGGTCGAAGCGGAGATCATTCCCGATCGCTCGATCGAGCAAGCGGAAGCTCGCGAACGTGTTCAGAGTGAGTTAGGCGATGTGCTCTTTGTTCTCGCCAATATCGCCCGCAGATGGCACATCAATCCCGAAGAAGCTCTGCGTTCCAGCAACCAGAAATTCGAGCGCCGCTTCCGTGCGATTGAAACTGCCGTTCAAGCTCGCGGCAAAAAAATGTCTGAGACGTCGTTGAAAGAAATGGAAGAGATTTATCAGCAAGTCAAACGGCAAGAGAAAACAGAGACACACGGGTAGTTTTTCCATGCGTTGGCGAAGTTTCTGACCTGTGACCGAACTCACTGATTTCATCATCAAGTTTTTCGATCCATCGTGGGCGTTGGCGATCTCTGAAACTGGTCCTCTCTGGCATCAGTCAACTCAAATATGTAACCTGCAGATCAGTGAAGGCGTTCGTCACTTCCGTGGATTTGTTCTGCTACCAAAGGTTCCGTCGTGCCAGTGATTGCTATTGAAACTCTCTCCTCTTACGCACAAAACCTCTTTCTGGCAGCGGGAGTCTCCGAGGCGGATGCCGCTTGCATGGCCAACAGTCTCGTCGAGGCCAACCTGCGAGGACACGATTCGCATGGTGTGATGCGGGTTGCTTCCTACATCGAACAGATCGAACAGGGCCGCATCTTTCCCACGAGTCAACTCGACATCATCAACGAATCCGCCTCTTCCATTGTGGCTGACGGGAACTGGGGCCTGGGACTGGTTCTTGCCCATCGTCTCGTGGACAAAATGATTGCCAAAGCCGCCTCATCGGCTGTCGTCATCGGCACTTTGAGACGTTCTTCACATATCGGTCGTCTGGGTGAATATGCGGAGAAGTTTGCGGCTCAAGGCTTCATTTCGATGGCTCTGGCCAACACTCACGGTGCTGCCCAGCGTGTCGCACCGGTGGGAGGCAAACGCCCTCGCCTGGGAACAAATCCTATTTGCATTGGCGTACCGGGAGGTTCTCAGGGCCCCTTCATTTTCGATATTGGTACGAGTGCCACCGCAGAAGGCAAAGTCCGTGTGAAGAAAATCGCAGGCGAACCGGTACCACCCGGCTGGATTCTCGATCCTGAAGGAAATCCCAGCACTAATCCCAACGACCTTTACGGCAATCCTCCAGGGACCATCCTGCCTCTGGGCGGAGACCAGGCTTACAAAGGCTTCGGTCTCGCATTCATGATCGAAATGCTCTGTGGTGGTATGTCCGGTGGACAATGTGCCTATCCCAATCCACCGGCTCCCATTGGCAACTGTGGCTGGTTCATGGCCATCTCTCCCGAATTCTTTGCCGGGACGGATCATCTGCTTCAGGAGGTGCAGCAGTTGGAACAGTATGTTCGCAGCGTTCCGAAGATTGACGAATCCAGGGAAATCTACCTGCCTGGAGATCCGGAACGATCGACCCTCAACAGTCGCCAGGCCAAAGGCATTCCCCTCGATGAAGGGAACTGGAGGGCTCTCGTCGCACTGGGTGATCGACTCGGTGTCGCTGCTCCGACTCTTGCGTCCTGATAGCTCGGCTCACCTGATAACTCGGCTCAATGAAATTTTCTCCGGACATTCGACAGAGATCAGCAATGAAAACATCGTTGCGCTGTTGATACCGACTTGATCGTTAAAGGCAACCTGCTGATGAGTGCTCAATGTCTTGGTCTTTCGCCCAGTTTTGGATTTGGTGATCGCACGGGTTTAGCGACGCCTGGGCATATTGCTGCTGTCAACGCGAGCTCATCGGGAATTCTGCCGATCTTTGCCCAGCAATCCATCCGGGAAATGGCACGTACAGGTCGAACAGCCACACAGGTCATGGAAGATGCCTTCCGGGCGGTTCGAAACGCCCATTACGAAGGCCCTGTCGGTGCAGATGCTGACCATTTGAAGACCGAGGCTGATGTCGACGTCACTGCGGAAGCGGGTTTTGTTTTCTTTACAATTGATCCATCGGCAGAGGTCGATCAGAAGGCCGATAACTATTCGTTCGACGAGCTGAAGTATCGCTTTCACGATGTTCGCGAGTTCTCTCCATGGGTCGAAACCTACAGAGGGAGAACAATCTCATTATCAACTGGCTCGACAATCGAAATGACTGAGCCCGTCCTTTATCGCGCTGCGGTCAAGTACGGTCGTGCCATTCAGCTCGCAATTCGTCTGGGGCAATACATTCAGCAGGTTCAGGACCGTGCTGGCCGACCATGTGAGATCGAACTGAGTGTCGATGAAACCGATCAGCCGACCACGACAGCCGAACATTTCATCATTGCCCAGCAACTCCTGAATGCTGGCATCCGGCTGGTGAGCCTGGCACCGCGTTTCATTGGAGAATTTGAAAAAGGGGTAGATTTTAAGGGTGACATTTCCACCTTTGAACGATCATTGGCTGATCATGCAGCGATTGCCAAGGTTGTTGGCCCTTATAAGCTGAGCCTGCATTCCGGCTCTGACAAGTTGACAGTCTACCGACAACTGGCGGCATACACCGGTGGCATGTTCCATGTTAAAACCGCCGGAACAAGCTATCTTGAGGCGCTTAGGGTTGTGGCAACGGTCGCACCGGGAGAGTTCCGCGGCATGATCGATTTTGCACGCGAGCGGTATCTGACGGATAAAGCCACTTATCACGTTTCCGCCACACTTGAAGCAGTTCCACCGCCGCAAGAAGTGAGCAGTGATGACCAGCTTCGACAGCTCTATCTGCAGGATTGGAGCTCTGTCCTCCCTGGTCAGGGTTTTACTGCACCGGGACGGCAAATTCTGCATTGCACATTTGGCAGCACCTTGCAACATCCTCACTGGGGGGCGGTGCTCATGCAGACTTTGAGAGAACATCCAGCCGTGTATGCCGACATCCTGAAGACGCACTTCATGATGCACCTTGCGGCATTAAAAGCTGGCTTGTAAGAGACCATCAACTCGTACAGTTTTCACTTACTTGTGGTAGCCCAAGGAGCTCATCACGTTGAAGAGTTCTTCAAACGTGATGAAGCGACGGCGATGTTCCATCTTGTAACGGTCAACAGCCTCGGCCAGCTCAGCAACCTCAGGCCGCATGAGTGATGGAGTCGTTGTGAACTGGCGACGCTCAGGGCCGCCGCTCCGACCTTCCGGCCGCGGAGCACGTCGGTCGGAAAAAACATTTCCAGTCTCGGGATTGATGCCAGCCTCATGGGGGAGAACACCTGCCGAACCGGGAGTGGGATAAGTCGTGCTCATCTTCGATCTGCCCCTGAGGAAACTCTTACTCGAAACTCAATCTTGACCAGGATTCGAATCCGTTAGACAGCCAATCGATCGATGGCTGGCAGGAAAAGCCCAAATCAACGCCCCGTCCACCGGCACAAACTCGGTGATACATAGGACATCTGACGCAACCCGAGCGTATGAATACGATCACGGGATAAACACCAACACTTTTTGTAAACCTAGGTCATGCACTTGCGAAAGCAAGCTGTCTCTTCCAAAAATCACCTTTCATGTTCCACTCAGTGACTCTGAAGCAGAGATTCCGTGTTCATGGTGGGCATTGGCCGTGGACAAACAGAAGACATTTCATCGCGAGTTTCAGAAAAAAATCGCCGTCGAATCCACGGAGAAATCGCGGGATTCTCAGCCCGACACTTTCCCCCACGATCGATTTTGTGTATCACGCGGAAGTCTAATCACCGTATAGAAATAAGTTTTCCTGTGACCTGCCTCGCTGGCTCTTGCCGATGGATCGGAACTCTCCTATGACCACTCGATTGACCATTCTCGGCGGCGGTGCCATGGGAACGGCCTGTGCCATGCTCCTGGCAGAACAACCGCATCAGCAGGTCTCGATCTGGGTTCGGGATCAGGATCAGGCGACGGAAATTCAATCCACGCGAGAAAATCGACGTTTCCTGCCGGGCTGCAAACTGAACGACAACATTTTCATCACCTCTGATATTCACGTCGCCATCAATCACTGTGACTACCTTGTACTGGCCATTCCCTGCCAGTTTCTAAGACAGTCACTTCAACTGGTACGAAACTCACTTCCCGAAGCTGTGCCTGTGATCAGTGTGATCAAAGGAGTCGAGAATGGCACCTTCCAGCGTCCCAGCCAGATTGTGACGGAGATTCTCGGGCCACGATCTGTCGCAATCCTCAGTGGCCCCAGTCATGCCGAAGAGTTGGCCCATCGCCTACCAGCTACAGTCGTCGCTTCCAGTGAGGATCTCGAACTGGCCTGCCGTGTGCAGCAGATGTTCTCTACGGAACGATTTCGCATCTACACGAATGCCGATACGTTGGGCGTCGAATATGCCGGTGCCCTCAAGAACGTCATTGCCATTGCCTGTGGGATCTGCGATGGATTGGGATTTGGAGACAATGCCAAATCCGCCCTGATGACCCGCGGCCTCGTCGAGATGCAGAGGTTTGGTGTCTACTTTGGTGGTCATCCGATGACATTTACCGGTCTGGCCGGCATGGGGGATTTGATCACGACCTGTGTCAGCCCTTATGGACGAAACCGCAAGGTGGGCTTTCGTTTGGGAAGTGGCGAATCCATCAGCGATATTCTGCATTCCATGGAGGGTGTTGCCGAAGGCGTCGCCACATCGAAAAGTGTGGCCGAGATCGCACTCCGACATCGACTCGACCTTCCGATCATGCAACAGGTTTACGAAGTCCTTTTCTGTGGCAAAACCCCGCAAAAAGCGACAATGGCACTTCTCGAACGGCCCCCACGCTCAGAATCAGCCGAAATCGCAGCCATTGTCGAAGCCACGCCAGCACTTTGAATCTGCCTTCCCCTGGATCATGGGGGCGAACTCTTTACCGGGGGGATTCTTAGAGAGATTTCATCCCTTGGACTTATTCGAACGTCTGGGGCGGAAAAACCGTTTGGATTCATTCACCACACGCCATCGCGTTGCGATACGTACGAGGCACGTCAAAAGATAGTTCCGCCAGCCGGTGACCACATACTGACGACCACGATCCAGCGCTTTCAGAGCCTGACGGACAACTTCCTCAGGTGTCTGCGACGAATGTTTCTGCAGCCAGCCCGTGGCACCCGCCACATCGAAAAAGTCAGTCTTCGTCACTCCCGGACAGACAGCCATCGCGACCACACCAGTATCCGAAAGCTCGGCATGTAAGGCCTCGGTAAAGTGCAGCACAAACGCCTTACTCGCAGCGTAAGCTCCCATGTAAGCCACTGGCTGGAAAGCAGCAATTGAAGCCACGTTGACAACAGCACCGCGATTTCGGCGAATCATCCCAGGCAGAAACTGGTACGTCAAAGCTGCTAAGGCCTCGATATTCAGACGTAACATTTGACGCACACGGTCAAAGTCTGTCTCCAGAATTTCGCCCACCATGCCAAAACCAGCACAGTTCACCAGCAAATCGACCTCGATCCCGGCTGCAGCGACTTTGTCAGCAATCAGTTGCACGGCATCAGCCGCTGTCAGATCGACCGAGAGGATCTCTGTTTTGGTTCCATGCAATCGGTCGAGTTCCGCAGCCAGCCCCTGCATCATCTCCGTGCGGCGTGCCACCAGAATCAGATGCATCCCCCGGGCAGCCAATTGACGTGCGAACTCAGCACCAATGCCCGACGACGCACCAGTGACCAGGCCCCAGCGATCATTCATGTCTGCCAGTCGCGGCACGTTGTCTTTCCAGCCCAGAGACTTATGCAGTAATTTTTCTCATCAACTTACTGACTGAACTCATTAGACATAACATGTTTACCAATCAGACGATAGCTCTAGCGTGAAATTATACAATTCCTCCTGGAAACGACACATCAGCATGCCTTAAAACGGCTTCCCTCCTTGACCTGACAAGCTGTGACACAGCATCTCGCAATTTGACGAAGGGTCAATGAGCACCAGTGTTCGCCAGATTCGCACGCATCCTCGAAACATCGTCAAAACAGGCTTCGAGACAGAGCGAGAGATTCACATTCTGCAACACCTGGCCACTTGCCTCCATCACCCGGTCGCACATTTTCGCCAGGCACTCGATCGTTTCAGGATCTGGCGAGAGTGACTTTGCCATCTGAACGATCTCATTTTGGGAATCACGAACGAGCGAGTGGTTTTGTTCGCGAGCCTCAGCTCCACAGACCACCTGGATGACTCGCCTGAGATCATCGATCACAAACCGGAAGATATGCTGAATCGATTCCCGCTGAGCCGACGTCTCCGATGAGTGACTTTCAAGATAACTGAAGATCATCTGTGCCGTTTTCTGCCCAGGAATTCGCCGCTCGCAAAGTGTTCTTCGCAGAGTTTTCCGCAACTCCCAAAGTGCTGGATCCAGCATTTCCTTCGCCATGGAAAGACTGCCATCACACATCTGGCTGACTTCTCTCACCATCCCGGGTTCAATCGATCCCTCGGCACTCAGTAGGGCTTCGATATCCTCGCACCCCAGCCGCTGAAACCTCACCAGATGACAACGCGAGCGAATGGTCGGTAACACGGTTTCCAGTGTCGATGCCACCAGAATCAAAACCGCGAGCTCGGGTGGTTCTTCCAATGTCTTGAGAATCGCATTCGCTCCGGCATCATTGAGCAAATGAGCGTCGTCGATAATGGCGATCTTGCGGCTGCCACTCAGCGGCTTCAGCGAGAGACCATGGCAAAGCCCCTCCTGCCCACGATTCTCCTTCGATCCCACCAGCAGATCGATGGGAATCTCACGCTTTCCTTCCGGACACTCCACCACCTGAAAATCGGGATGATTTCCGGCCAGAAACGGCCGGCAGCTTGTACAAGTGCCGCACGCCTCAAGCTCATGGGGCTTACGCTCTTTGCATAGGATGGCCTGGGCGAACTTCTGAGCCACCAGCCGCTTCCCGACTCCCTGGGGCCCCACAAATAAATATCCATGGGCCAATCGGCCCCTCTCGACCGCTTTTCGTAACTGTTCGACAGCCATCGACTGCCCGCGAACTTCACTCCAGACCGACATCAGTAGCAAGCTCCTCAATCTGACATGGGATGGGAGGAATCATGCAGATCTTTATTTAAGGAGAGGCTCAAAAGGACGTCTCCTGCGGAGACACTGCTCCCGGCATTCACCAGGCGCTGTTTAATGACTCCACGGGCAGGGCATTCAAAATCACGGCTCACTCCCTGAATGCCAATTTCAGCCACCCGGTCTCCAACAGCAACGACATCTCCCACTTCGACCAGCCATGCAAATAGAATCATCGGCTCACTGGTTGACCAGTCCGGTGCGACAATTGTCTTGACTGCTTGTTCCGAATCCACACGAATCCTCAATCGATCATGGCCTGACTGATCAATCCATCCAAAGTTCTCAACAAAGAAAATGTTAGTCGAATGCCCCCGATATTACTGCCCAGAAAACAAAAACCGCCCCCGGCTCGAAAGCAGGAGGCGGTTAAATCATCTTTGATTTCAACACATATTCATTGACAAAGCAGCTTGATCAGGCTGTGACCTTGGCAGGAGCCGACTTGGCCTGCTGTCGACTCACCAGCCAGTACAGCACAGGGTTGGCAATGAAGATTGTACTGTAAGTCCCCGCGATGGTTCCGATGATAAAGCTGTAGGCGAAGGTGTGAATTCCTTCCCCGCCAAAGATATACAGAATCACCACGACGATCAGAACAGTCGTCGCCGTAAGAATCGTTCGTGACATGGTCTGATTCACGCTGAGGTTGATCATATCGTAGGTGACGTTCGGGTTCTTGCCACGAATTTCGCGGATACGATCGAAGATCACGATGGTGTCATTCAGCGAATAACCAATAATGGTCAGAATCGCCGCAATGAAGCCCATGTTGATCTTGAAATCTTCCAGCCCCAGGATCGGTCCGATCGGTGTCTGTGCCAGCCAGGCACCCAACGCCACACTTCCCAGCACAACAAGGGCATCGTGTGTCAGCGCCGCAACGGCAGCAAAACCGTAATAGAGCTTCTCAAAGCGGAACCAGATGTAAACCACAATCGCCACCAGACTCAACAAGATGGCCAACAGTGCGTTCTGCTGAGTTTCTGCTGCAACCGAGGTCGTAAACGAGTTGAACTCATCAAAGATCGGCTCGTTGGCCAGTTGTGTTGCCAAGGCCTTCAGTGCCTCAGCCAGATCTTCATTCGAGACATCCGGAGCCACACGAGCGACCAATTCTGTAAATTTTCCAGTCGTGGGCTGACCATCGGCACTCACACCATCCACCAGTACCATCCCAATTGCCGAGTCGTACCTGGGCTGAGAGTCCTTTCCTGGGAACTTCTTAAGTTGTTCCGCCAGATACTCAGCAACTGTCGCTTCAGCTACCGGTCCTGTAAACGTCAGTGGAACACGATGCCCACCCGTAAACTTGTCGATGTTCGTCCCTGGCCTGATGCGAATGGTCTTCGAGTCATCGGCTGTCACAGGCGTGATGTCACCAAAACTCAACTGAACTCTTGTGAGTGCGGTCTCAGGGTCTGCAAACGACTCGTTGATCAGTTTGCGGACTTCCTCTCGATCAATCAAACTTGTGCGGATGCGGAAGCGAGTTCCCGCAGTCGCAGATTCATCGTTCAGCCGCAGTTCTTCCAGAGAAACTGCCGAAGGGAACTTGGCATCCAGCTTCTCGCGGACCACGGCCGTTTCCTGGGCCTTCTGGAACTCCAGAGTCACCATGGTACCGCCAGTAAAGTCGATATCGAGATTGTCCTTGCCGCGTGAAACCAGAGCGAACATCCCTGCAGCAATCACCACGACCGAAAACAGAACTGCCGGTACCCGCATGCCCAGAAAATCGACACCACTCAGCTTAATGGTCGGCATCATCGACAATGATGTAACCAGTCGCTTGCGTTCAATGATGTCGAAGCAGATTCGACCGAATACCAGAATTGCGAACATCGACGCACTCAAACCAATGAACAGCGAAACGGCAAAGCCCTTCACAGCATCGGTGCCAATCATGAATAGAATGACTGCCGTAATGAGAGTTGTCACGTTACCGTCGACAATGGCCGAAAGTGCCTTGTCGAAGCCATTCTGGATAGTCAGCCGCATGCTGGCACCACGCGCCATTTCTTCGCGGAATCGTTCGTAAATCAGCACGTTGGCATCAACCGCCATACCAATCGTCAATACGAGACCAGCCAAACCAGGCAGTGTGAAGGTGGCATCGATAAACGCCATCGCTCCCACCACCATGATCAGGTTCAGCACCAGGCACATGTCGGCCACCAAACCAGAGACCAGGTAGTAAACCGCCATGAAGATGAAGACGGCAGCCGCCGAAAGTGCAATTGCCAGCAAACCTTTCTGCTGCACATCAGCACCCAGGAGTGGACTGATAGTAAACTCACTCACAGGCGTCGGAATCAGAGGGACTTCCAAAGCCCCCGCATTGAGGACTCCGGCGAGTTCATCAACTTCTTTACGATCAAAATCACCTGTAATCTCACCGCCGCCACCAGACAGGCGGTCTCGAAGATTCGGAGCCGAATAAACTTTTCCATCGAGTAGAATTGCCAGACGACGCTCAAACTTATCCACGGGATCAGGAGCATATTTGGCGGTGAGTGCATCCAGGCGAATCGAACCTGTCGTCGTCATGCGGAATGAGACTGCAGGGCGTCCCTGCTGATCAGGACGATAACCAGCATCCTGCAGCAGCTTACCCGTCACCTGCTTATCAGGGGTTTCATGAACCACGAGAAACTGCTGGACATCGACCAGTTCACCTTTGTCATTCCGCCGCTTGACCACTCGCAATTGCGTCTGATCATTCGCGTTCTGGCCCACATTTTTGCCATCAGCAACGGTGCGCCAACTGGCAATCAGCAGTTTATCGTCACGAAGATCATCTGTTCCATCCGGTAACTGATTCGCCCGGCTGATTATTGAAGCATGATCACGGGCATTGGCCAGAATGGCAAATTCCAGACTTCCCAGCCGGGTGATCAATCGCTTCTTCTGCTCGACAATGTCTTTGTCGGCACCGGGGATGATAACTTCAATGCGATCGCGTCCCACGCGACGAATCGTGATTTCTTCCGCACCCGAAGGATTCAGTCGCTTGCCAATCGCCTGGACGAGTTGTTCGACCGTATTGATATCGAGGTTTTTTCCATCCTTTTTGGCGGCATCAACATCGATCTGATAAACCAGATTGGTTCCACCGGCGAGGTCGATCCCCAGTGGAATGGCTTTGAGTAGCCCTTCACCACTCACACTACTGTAGATGAATGGCGTCAGTGACAAAGCGGTCACGAAGAACACCAGGCTCAGACGGAAAGCGATATCCTTCATCCGCAGAGCACCCGCAACGAGGGTTCCCAGCAGGAAGGGGATCGTCAGTACGCACAAAGCAATAATGCCCAGCAACCAGACGTTGGCCGTCGGGGCACCTGATGGAGCTTCCGCGACAGCCGGCGATGCCTGAAGCAATGTGAAAGCTGAAAACAAACCTTCCATTCCGTGTCTTCCTGTCACTTTCGGGCGAACTCAATGTTGCCAGATCGGTCGATAAGTATTGTTGATCAAGCCTGATCACTGGTTGGGAACAAGCCAAAAACTGCAGTCACTAAGTCAATCAAATCGCTTCAGAATTCGGGCAACTCAGGTTTGCAGTGCCCGGCATTCCATAATTCACGGTGAGGGATCAATCGCTGTGAGACCAGAAGAACCATTGATTTTGAGTGAGGCACGACCTCAAACAGGTTTGGCATCTGTCGGAGGAACTTCCTCACCCAACACTTCATGAATCGCACTGCGGCGGAAAGGAATCCGCACGTTGTCACCGAACTTCAGAGTGATCTCTTTTCCATCTGCCGAGATGTTGGCCACATGCCCGATCATCCCGCCGATAGTGACCACTCGATCGTTCTTTTTCAGCGCCTTGATCAGAGCATCCCGTTTGGCCTGCTCTTTTCGCTGAGGCACAATCATCAAGAAGTAAAACAGGCCCACCACAATAATCATGGGGACAAACATGCCCCAGATCTCAGTGGTCGGATTGCCCCCTTGTGCTGGTGCTGCCTGTGGTGCTGGTTGTGCAATCATCAAGCCCGACTGCCAATTCACTCCGTCTCTCCCTCGAACTTGAGCACCACTCGCAGTGCCTCAAATCCGTCCAACATGCCACCTGATCACATTCACAAAAGTCCATCCTGCCGCTGAGCAAATTCCCCAAACTCTTATCAGATAAGAGCCAACGAAACATGACCAACCTCAGATTGAAGCTGGTATCCTAGCCAGACTCACCCCACCGGGCAAGCTGACTGGCTCGGAACTCGTGTCCACGTCCTTCAAGAATCGCTTCTCGCAGCCCCTTCATCAGTCTCTGATAAAATGTGAGGTTATGTAACGTCAGGAGAATCGGGCCCAGCATCTCACCACACATGAACAAATGTCTCAAGTACCCCCGGCTGAATCGCTGACATGCCTGACAGGGGCATTCGGCATCCAGTGGGCCCGTATCTCGAAGATGCTTGGCATTTTTCAGCCGCACAGGCCCTGTGCTGGTAAATGCCATTCCGTTTCGACCATTTCGAGTCGGCATCACGCAATCGAACAGGTCAATCCCGCGCAAGACCCCTTCAATCAGGTCGATGGGGCGACCAACCCCCATGAGATACCGCGGTTTCTGCACGGGGAGAACCGGAGTTGTGAATTCCAGCGTCCGGTACATTTCGGGGGGAGGCTCGCCCACACTCAACCCACCGACGGCATATCCCGGAAAATCAAATGGCAATAGCGCTTCCGCCGAGCGAATTCGCAGCGATTCGATCGTCCCCCCCTGGACGATCCCGAAGAGGGCCTGATCAGACCGCTGATGAGCTTCCCGGCACCGGGCAGCCCAACGTGTCGTTCGATCAACTGCCCGCAGGATGTGTTCTTCCGGCGCATCGGCGGGAGGACATTCATCCAGACACATGATGACATCCGCCCCCAGGAACTCCTGGATCGACATCGCCTTCTCAGGTGTCAGATTCAGTGCAGAACCATCCAGGTGAGAACGAAAAGTGACCCCTTCTTCGGTCATCCTGGAGAGTTTTGCCAGACTGAAGATTTGAAAGCCGCCAGAGTCTGTCAGAATCGGGCCTGACCAGTCAAAAAACCGATGCAGACCACCTAAATCGGCCACGACCTCGGGCCCGGGTCGCAGCGCAAGATGATAAGTGTTTGCCAGAATTTTCCTGGCACCAGTCGCCGCCAGTTGATCTGGAGTCAATCCCTTGACGGTGCCGGCGGTCCCCACAGGCATGAAAGCTGGAGTTTCGATCGTCCCGTGAGGAGTCTCCCAAAGTCCGGCACGAGCCATACTTGTCGGATCAGTCGCCAACAGCGTAAATGCAAACTTCGACAACCCCAAACCTTTCACAAGGCGACGATTACAGTTTTAGATCCCATCGAAAACCGGCTTTGCCATACTTCGCTCCAACAGCAGCCTGATTTCCTTCCACCATCACCTTCGAAACAATCGCATCATCTGGAAGATTCGTTATCTTCCACAACTCGTAAAAGTGCCACATATCGATTGCATGGAAAAACCTCAGCTCTCGCCCGGAAGTAGCCTACGTTCACAAAAGGGAACATGGGATTAGAAAAGAACACAGTTCTTTACGGCCATGCTCGTCCCAAGAATGAACGAAAACGGATAACGTGAGCCGCAGCATGCGATTCGACTTCGATATTGGACAGGCTGATCAACTTTTCCGCCAGCATACGTCGCGAGTTCACTCCACAGTTTCTCCAACCGCTCCCCTGGAGAGTCAGTTTTCATCTGACGCCAAGCAGGTTCTCCGCTGGGTAGCGATTTCAACCATCGCCATGCATGGCCTGGCCGTCCTGAGCCTTCAGGGCACCCCTCATTGGACTCAAATTTTTACAATCGCACACTGCCTGCACTTCGTAATCTGCATCCTGATGATTTCACTCGTTCGATACGAGCCGAAAATCCCCAGACTGACAGGCCCCCTGGCGATTGGCCTGATGTCCCTGCTCCTCACCATTTCTCTTCGTGAATATACTGAACACGAATCACCAGTGGGTGGCCTCGAACTGGCCGTCAGTTGCCTGGCTCTGGTCGCAGTGTTCCGAAACTGCAAATCCTTTATCGCTTGTGGATTGCTTGGCCTGGCAATGACAGTGACCTATCGCCAGTTATGGTGCGGAATCTCTCTTCAGGAAGATGCTGTTAGTTACTTGGCGCCGATCATTCTCTCGACAGGCATCTACGTCATTCGCATCCGTCAATTACACCACCAGCAGCGGGAAGACGATCGTCGCACCCGCGAAAGATCCCAACTGGAAGACGCTTTACAACATCTGCGCGTGAGTGAAGTCCGCCTGAGAACTCTGAGTGAGTCAGTACCGATTGGTATCTTTGAAGCGGGCGCCGGAGCTAATTGCCGGTACACGAACAGTGCCTGGCGGGCCATTGCCGGGATGTCACTCGAAGAAAGCCTGACCCACGAATGGTTTGAATTCGTGCATGATGAAGATCGCGAAGCCGTTCGTATCGGCTGGCAAAGAGGACTGGATGAACTGGAAGGTTTCTCCGGGATCTTTCGAAACAAAGCTCCTGATGGTTCCACAGGCTGGGTACAGATTCGCTCCAACCCGGTCTTCTCGGATGAAGGGACAACGCATGTCGGCACCATCGAAGATATCACCGAACGCATCCACGCCGAAGAATCTCTCAAACGCTATGCCGAAGATTTAAAGCGACTCAAAGAGATCGAAGAACAGAATAGCGCTCATCTGGCACGGGTGGTTGAGGAACTTGGTAAGGCCAAAACTCAGGCCGAAGATGCAGCACGGACGAAAAGCGAATTCCTGGCCAACATGAGCCACGAAATCCGTACTCCCATGACGGCGATTCTAGGCTACACTGAACTGCTGCTCGAACAGCCCGACATCGCTCCTCACGCTGCCGATTCCTTGCAGACCATTCGCCGCAATGCTGATTTTCTACTGGAGATCATCAACGACATTCTGGATCTGTCGAAAATCGAAGCCGACAAACTGACCATCGAAAGCGTCCGATGTTCACCGATTCTCATCGCTAATGATGCCTGCGCTCTCATGCGGATTCGAGCTCGCGATAAAGGCCTTAAACTCGTTGTGCAAACCGCTTCCAACGTCCCTGAGTTTGTCGAGACCGACCCGACCCGGCTCCGCCAGATTCTACTGAATCTGCTCGGTAACGCCGTCAAGTTTACCCATGTCGGCAATGTGCAACTGCGAGTCGAATATGTGAACCCGCAAGGAACAAACACCGGAAATCCTGATGCTTTGGGTGGTCTAAGATTTAGTGTCTGTGATACCGGAATCGGTATGACCAAAGAGCAGATCGGACGACTCTTCCAACCCTTTACTCAGGCGGATACCTCCACCACTCGAAAATATGGTGGCACTGGTTTGGGGTTAACCATCAGCCGTCGGCTGGCACGCATGATGCATGGCGATATTGAAGTCACCTCACAAGTCGGTGTCGGTTCGATCTTCTCGCTGCATATTGATGCCATCAAACCTCAATTCAGTACTCCACAGTTCCACGACCTCCAGCAGTCCGCTGTGGAGTCACCATCTGCCACTTCAACACCATCCGAGAGCCCGGCTCCACAATCCATTACCACCACCGCTCCTCTCCAGAATCTTCGAATTCTGCTGGCGGAAGATGGCCCGGATAACCAGAAACTCATCTCTCTGATTCTGAGAAAAGCGGGTGCAGAAGTCATCGTGGTCGAGAATGGAGAGCTGGCATTTCAACAGGCCATGGATGCTCAAAAATCAGCCAGTAGTTTTGATGTGATCCTCATGGATATGCAAATGCCTGTTCTCGATGGTTATCAGGCATCCGCAAAACTACGCGCCGCAGGCTATCGGGCACCCATTGTGGCTCTTACAGCTCACGCCATGAGCAGTGATCGCGAAAAGTGCCTCGCAGCCGGTTGCAGCGACTACACGACCAAACCGATCAACAAAGTGCGCCTTATCCAGTTGATTCTCGAACAGGTGGCGACCCATCAAAGCGAGTTATCGGCGAGCAGCAATCTGGAACTGGTGCACTCCGACAATTGATCAACGAACATCATCGCCCCAATCAACCGTCAATCACCTAGAACTGATCAGAGACATCTTTCTCCAGATTCACAGGAACAGACGACTCTTTATCAGTGCGAGGAAATGGAATCCTCGGAGCCGACAGACGTTTCTTCGCCTCTTTGCCAAACGGATCGTTCCAGCTTCGAGTTGCTGCCTGGGAGTGAGTAATCGAGCGGATTTCGTTTTGAGTCGAGCGGTCATTCGGTGCCAGCTCAAGACCAAAAAACGGAACTCGCGAGTTGCTATCCAAAGAAAAACTTTTTCGCTGAGTAATACAGCCCGTGTTGCCACTCCAGAGCACGAAAATCAGCCCCAAGCCGGCCACAAACCTGGTGTGAATCCTCCGCCCCATGGCCAGTTCTCTCTCTAAACTCAACCCCAACTGCATGCGGTTCAAAATCTGCAATCAAAGCTCAAACTCACATCATTTCCCGGCGATTATTCAAACCCAAAGTCATTGCCTGGCGAATCCTCTTCCAAAGCTCGGGCGACACGATCTTTTGCCGGGCTCGACTTCTCAACCGCGGGCTGATCAAACGATTTGACAGGAGGCTCAGATTGCGATGGCACCCCAGAAAGTGCCTGACCAACGGAGCCCATCTTGCAACCCGCAGCAGCGATCACACATATCGTTAAAACAGCTAAACATCTCAAATGTTTCACGGTTTGCTGCCTGTAGGGAACCCGGTGAGTAGCCAGCACCAGTCTGGCTCCTGTTCAAAATGGGTATGGAGACCCTGAGTCTTCCCCCATACTGCGGGGAGACTCGAATTCGATCGGTGACGGGAAGTTGAGAATCGCAGTGATACATCCATTCAAACTGGTCTCATAGCACTCCCGGCCAGTTTCCAGCAAGGTCAATTTTTATTCAAGAACCTGAACACCAGACCTTTAGAGTACGCTCGCTTGTGCATAACCAGGTTTTTGCAAGTTTTCCGCACCGACCAGGCAAAAGCCCTAACTCCCCGGCATCGAACCATAGACAAACAAACATCCCTTTTCGATTTTTAGACATGCATTTATGTTCTTCGAGCTATGCTTTGAAAAACCATCTCATTCCAGCGGAAGCAATGCGCGCATGAAAGTTATCGTAACAGGCGGGGCCGGCTTCATTGGCAGCCATATTGTGGATGCTTTGATCGCCCGTGGACATCAACCATTTGTGATCGACGATCTTTCGTCAGGCAGCCCGAAAAATCTTCCTCAGGGCGTTCCACTCTTCGTCACTGATCTGCGCCAAGGCTCTCGAATTCGAGAGATCTTCGAAGAAGTTCGCCCTGACTGGGTTTCTCATCAGGCGGCGCAGATGTCTGTCAGTCGCTCTGTCCGTGAGCCTGTTTTCGATGCCGAAGTCAACGTTCTTGGATTACTGAACGTCTTCGATTCAGCCGCCGCCGTCGGTGTGAAACGAATTGTCTTCGCTTCCTCCGGTGGCGTCCTCTACGGGGATGTCTCCGTCCCCACGGCCGAGGATTACCCCGCAGCCCCCATCTCACCCTATGGAATCAGTAAGTGGGTCGGCGAAAAATATCTGGAATTCTTCGCCCGCGAGCGAGGAATGCAGGGCGTCGCCTTACGCTACGCCAATGTTTATGGCCCCCGGCAAAACCCTCACGGTGAAGCGGGTGTCGTCGCCATCTTCTGCCAGAAACTGCTCGCTGGTCAGGCACCTACTATCAATGGCGATGGTAAATACATTCGAGATTATGTCTACGGGCCAGATGTGGCTCTCGCCAATGCCCTGGCAATGGAATCGACATTGCCGACACATTTCGACGCTTTCAACATTGGCACAGCCACACCGACAGATGTCAATCAACTGGCTTCGTGTGTTCGCGATCAGCTCATTGCACTGCGCGCACAGGAAGGGATCCAGCTCAATCTACCGGAGATGAATTACGGGCCAGCCCGAGCCGGTGATCTGCGATCCAGCCTCGTTTCTCCTGCCAGAGCTGCTGCCCATCTGGGTTGGAAACCGGGTTTTGACCTCGCCCAGGGACTCAAGGAAACTGTGCGCTGGTTTGCGACCCAGGCCTCCCAGAAATAGCACCACTCATAACGCCGGTAGACATCTCCAGGCAACGACGTAACCACTTTGCCAAAACTGATGTTGCCACAATTGATCATCTGCATAAAGCTTCAGAAATATCCAGAAATCCGGTTTCATCAACCACGTACCAAATTTGTTCGTTTCACTGTTCCATTCGGGAAAATCAGATGTGCGGAATCGTCGGCTACATCGGAGCCAAGCCAGCCTCAAACTACCTGCTGGAAGGTCTGTTTCGTCTTGAGTACCGAGGGTATGACAGCGCAGGAATCGCAGTTCAATCCGGCGATACCATCGCTGTTCGCAAAAAGACGGGGCGAGTCGGGCAACTTGCTGAACTCTTAAAGGCGAGCCCGGTGACTGGCACTCATGGGATTGGCCACACACGCTGGGCGACACATGGTCAGCCTTCAGATACCAACTCTCACCCTCATACCGGCGGAAATGGTGAAGTCGTCCTCGTTCACAACGGTGTGATCGAAAACTACGCGACCCTTCGCAGCCAGCTTCAGGAACTCGGCTACGTCTTCCACTCACAGACCGATACTGAAGTTGTTGCTCATCTGGTGGCGCACCAACTGGAAGAAGAACTCAAGCTCGGTTCAGATCCCGAATCGAATGCAACCTATCTGCGAGCGGTTGAACTGACCCTGAAGCAACTCAAAGGGACTTACGGCCTGGGTGTTCTCTTTCGAGATAAACCCGGCCTGCTCATTGCCGCCCGCCTGGGAAGCCCATTAGTTGTCGGTGTCGGCAAAGACGAACACTACCTGGCCAGCGACGCCAGCCCACTCGTGGGATACACCGACAAAGTGGTCTACCTGAATGACCACGAAATCGCCATGATCACTGCGAATTCTCTGGAAATTCTGCATCGCGATACTGGCTCTCAAACTCCTCATATTCGTGTCCTCGAACAAACCGCATCGGATACTGAACTCGGCCAGTTTGAACATTACATGCTCAAGGAAATCTTTGAGCAGCCGACATCCATTGAAAACGCCTTCCGCGGACGACTCGACGATGACGAAGCCACGGCACGATTTGGTGGCCTGAATCTCGACCCACAGGAATTGCGCCGCATTGATCGCATCGTACTCACAGCCTGTGGCACAAGCTGGCATGCAGGTCTCGTGGGTGAATATATCATCGAAGAGTTTGCCCGCATTCCTGTCGAAGTCGAATATGCCAGCGAACTGCGTTATCGCAATCCGCCCATGTCCGAGCGAACAATGGTCTTTGCCATCACTCAAAGTGGGGAAACAGCCGATACTCTGGCGGCTATGCGCGAATGCAAACGCAAAGGACACCCGACTCTCGCCATCTGCAACGTTGTCGGGTCGTCAATCGCCCGCGAGGCCGACGGTGGAATTTATCTGCATGCCGGCCCGGAAGTGGGTGTCGCATCGACCAAGGCCTTCACTTCCCAGGTGACAGTTCTCACTTTGCTCGCGCTCTTCATGGGACGCATTCGCCACCTATCTTATCCGGCAGGCCAGCGCATGATTGCCAACCTGCGAAAAATGCCCGACAAAATCCGCCAGACGCTCGAATGCCATAACCGCGTCAAAGAGATCGCTCGCAAGTACTACACCGCTGAAAACTTCCTTTATCTGGGACGTCTGCACAACTTCCCCGTCGCACTGGAGGGAGCTCTCAAGCTGAAGGAGATCAGTTATATCCACGCCGAAGGCTACCCTGCGGCCGAAATGAAACATGGGCCTATCGCGCTGGTTGACGAACAGACGCCCAGTGTCTTCGTCGTTCCCCGTTGTCAGATTTACCCCAAAGTCATCAGCAACATGGAAGAAGTCCGCGCCCGTCGCGGCCCGATTATTGCGATTGCCTGTGAAGGTGACGACAAAGTCGCTGAACTGGCGGACGACGTGATCTATGTGCCCGATGTCGATGAATACCTCCAGCCGATGGTGACCTCGGTTCCACTGCAGCTTTTGGCCTACGAAATCGCCCTGCTCCGCGGCTGCAACGTCGATCGACCCCGCAATCTCGCCAAGAGCGTCACGGTAGAATAGGTCTGATTGATACGACGTCTATAAGTGCCCGGCTTCAAAGTGGAGCCGGGCATTTTCTTTTGCTTTGTCATTTCCAAGAGGAAATTCACAAACGCTCTAAAACTCAATCACTTCGCCCGGCTTGGGAACAATCGGCGGTTCATCACAAACATCGGCCAAAAGAGCGGCAGTCGCTGCGGCTGGTCCTTCCTCGCTGTGCACCACGACGGCTTTTCCGCAACCTCCACGCTTACCAAGCTCGCCGAACCACCACTGGAAGTCGGCCGCATCGGCATGAGCCGAAAGGCCAGTCAGACACTCGATGTCGGCTCGAATTTCCACTTCCCGATTCAGCACTTTCACAGGGGATCGGCGTTCCTGTAATCGCCGCCCGAGTGTTCCTTGAGCCTGAAAACCCATCAGAATCACGGTGTTCTTTTCATCAGCGAGGCCATGCTTGAGATGATGAACCACTCGACCACTTTCGCACATGCCGCTCGAAGCAATGACCACAAATGATCCTTTGCGATAGTTGAGCGAGGCACTTTCCTGAGGTGTTCGTATGAACTGCAGTCCCGGAAAGCTGAAGGGATGCTCATCCGCCTGCCGGACACGCTGTACAGCCGCATCCATTTCGTTCAAATGCCGCAGATAAATCTGCGTGAGTTCCCTGGAAAGCGGGCTATCGACATACATCGGGATCCGCGGAAGCAGGTTCTGATTATTGAGATCATTGAGGTAGTACAGAATGTTTTGAGTTCGCCCCAGCGCAAACGCCGGGATAATCACACGTCCTTCGCGGGCAGCAGTTCTTTGAATGATGCGCTGGAGTTCAAGTTCCTGAGCACCCGCTTCCGGATGAATCCGATTCCCGTAGGTTCCTTCGGTAATCAGCAGGTCGCATCGATCGACCAATTGCGGATCGCGCAGAATCGGCAATCCTCGTCTGCCGAGATCACCCGTGAAGACGACTCGCTTCCACTCCCCCCGTTCTTCCAGATCGAGTTCTACAATTGCCGAACCGAGAATATGCCCGGCTTCTCGGAAGAGAATGCGAACATCTTTGCCCACATCTTCCCGTTGACCATAGGGGATCGTTTCAAAGAGATCACAGACCGCTCTGGCATGCTCTTCGGTGTAAAGCGGTTCAATGGCTCGCGCGTCGCGAAGATTGACATGCCGCCGCAGATATTCCGCATCTTCCGCCTGAATCTTGGCGGCATCCCGCAACATGACTGCCGCAATCTCAGCGGTGGGTGGCGTGCAGAAAATCGGCCCTCCAAAACCCGCCTTATACAAACCGGGAAGATTTCCACAGTGATCGATATGGGCGTGCGAAAGAATTACAGCATCAAGCTCTTTGGGTCGGCAATGAAAATGACTGTTCTTCGCACGGGACTCGGCGCGATGCCCCTGGAAAAGACCACAATCGAGCAAAAGTCGTCTCGTCGAAGTCTCGATCAAATGCTGGCTGCCAGTCACTTCACCAGCAGCACCAAGAACAGTCAGCTTCATAAGAGAGTTTTCAAATGACGAAAAGATTGAATGTTTGACAGGAGATCTCTCCCGAGCCCATGAATCATATCAATTGGTGACGCCAGAAGTGATCGTACCCGAAGTTTGACGAACCTGTTGGATTTGGACAGTGTCCTCAAGATCCTGTTGACCTGAGTTTGGCCCGCTAATTCGATTTGAAGTGTCATGCGGATTCTATGGTTCAGCCGCGATTTGCGTGCCATGCTTGCGGCTCGGAGCAAGCATGCTTAATGGACTCTCCACCGACATTGATCTCTGGGACAGGTGGCATCAGGTTTCAGGTGAAAGCTTTGTTTTTAAGCCCTTTATTGGCTGTTGCTTGCATCAACATGACAGATCAGCGACGATATGACGGCAAATGATTCACATAAGAAACCGTTGATTATCCTGCCAGCTATCGAGAAATAACAGCGATCACTCGTATCGATCTGCTGCCTGGATTGACCAATATTCTGCCTTTTCGCCTCTGCAAGAGCTTGAGTTCATGACATCCACGAAAATTTATGACGAGACCACCTATCAGCAGGAACTCGTACTACAGCAGCAGGATTCACTGAAGAATGCCTGCCATTGCGCCCGTCTGGCGGAAGAATTCCGTTGCAAAGACGTCGTACTCCTCGACCTGACCAAAATTACGCCGATTGCCGATTACTTCGTCATTGCCACTGCCACAAATCTCAGGCAGACAGCGGCACTTATCGAAGAAGTCAGGGGCATTTTCAAAAAGCGTTATCAGGCACTTCCGGCTCTCGAAGGGGGCGAAAGTCAGTCGTGGATGCTGCAGGACTTCGGTACAGTCATCCTGCATGTCTTTGTCGCTGAGGCCCGTGAACTCTATGACCTCGAAGGTCTCTGGGCTGATGCACCGCGACTGGACTGGAAAAAGCTCCTCTCCAGTGGTGCCGTCCAGATCTCTTAAATGCCATTTTGATGACACGAATCGTTGCCTGTCGAAAATTGCTCGATCAACAATGATGTCAGCCTCTCAGTGAAGTGAACCTTCCCCGTGAATCTGCTCCAACTCCTCCGACAGCGACTTCGCGATGCTCTGGTTCCTTTAACACCCGAGCCCGAAAACTTTGTCGACATGCTCCGGCCAGCCGGAGACACCCGCTTTGGCGACTTCCAGGCCAACTGCGCGATGCCGATGCAGAAGTCGGTCGGGAAGCCCGCGCGAGAAATTGCCGAACAGATCGTGCAGGGGCTGAAGATCGACGACATCTGCGAACCTGCGACCGTTGCCGGGCCCGGGTTTATCAATCTGAAGCTGAAAGAGTCGTGGCTCGAACAGGCAGCCACAGAATGCGCCCATGATGTCCAGTTAGGACTCGAGCCAGCCTCACCTTCACGACGGTACATTGTCGACTTTTCTTCGCCGAACGTCGCGAAGCCCATGCATGTCGGCCACCTGCGCAGCACAGTCATTGGCCACGCTCTTTACAAAGTGCTGAAAAAGCTGGGGCATTCCGTCCAGAGTGACAATCACATTGGTGACTGGGGCACTCAGTTCGGCATGATCATTTTCGGATACAAGAACTTCCGTCATGAAAAGGCGTTTGAGGCCGCTCCTGTAGCCGAACTCGCCCGGCTGTATCGACTGGTGAATCAACTTTCGGATTATCACGCCCTGAAATCGACTTTCAGCGAGATCGAAGCCCGAATTCCCACGGCGACAAAGAGTCTCGCAGAAGCTCAGGAATTGTTGACCAATGCCGCGAAATCGGGAGTAAAAAAATCTCCGGAACTTCAGCAACAGGTAAGAAAAGCGGAAGCCGAGCTCAAAGAAGCGACAGAAGCCCTGGAGAGCGCCACCAGGAAAATCACGGCTGTCGAAACTGATCCAGAACTCCTGACAATTGCCGCCAAACATCCCCGCATTGCTGAAGAAGCCCGATTGGAAACGGCAAAGCTGCATGCTGGAGATCCTGAGAATCTGGCTCTCTGGAACCAGTTCCTGCCCGATTGCCTGAAGGCTCTCGAAGGACTCTACGCCCGGTTTGATCTGAAGTTTGACATGACACTCGGTGAGAGCTGGTACAACCCCATGCTCCCCGGCGTGCTCGATCGACTCGAAAAAGCCAAACTGCTCACCTCCAGTCAGGGTGCGCAGTGCGTGTTCATTGAAGGATATGAAGCGCCATTCATTGTTCGCAAAAGCGACGGCGCCTTCACGTATGCCACAACCGATCTCGCCACCATTGAGTATCGTGTCGATTCTTTGAAGGCCGATGCCATTCTCTACGTGGTCGACAGTCGTCAGAGCGAGCATTTTGACATGCTCTTTGCGACAGCCCGTAAACTCGGCTACGACAACGTCGAACTGACACATGTCAAGTTTGGCACCATCCTGGGTGAAGATAAGCGGCCCTTCAAAACGAGATCTGGCGACACTGTTGGCCTCGAAAGCCTGCTCGATGAAGCGGTCTCGCGCGCTCGACTGATTGTGAATGCCGGTGATGATGGCAAACCGACGGGTGCCGAACTCGATGATACCACCCGGCAGGCGATTGCCGAGATTGTGGGCATTGGTGGGATCATTTACGCCGATCTGCATCACAGCCGCGAGAGCGATTACACCTTCAGCTTCGAAAAAATGCTGGCCACCAGGGGAGACACTGCCACCTACATGCAGTATGCCTATGCGCGAATTCATGGCATCTTCCGCAAGGGTGGCATCGACATCGAACAGTTGAGAAAGGATAAACATCCGATTCGACTGACTCAGCCATGCGAGCGCATGCTCGCTTTACAACTGGTTCGATTCGGTGAAGCCATCCACGACGTGGCTGCCGAATATCGACCCAATGTTCTCACGCAGTATCTGTTCGAAACCGCCAACAGATTCAGCACGTTCTTCGAAGAATGCCCGGTTCTCAAAGAGACCGATGACTCGATCCGCAACAGCCGTTTGTTGCTATGCGACTGGACAGCCCGTGTGATGAAAGAAGGGCTTGGTCTCCTGGGAATCCGCGTTTCCGAAAAGATGTAGTCGTCGTCCCAAAGGTGATTAACGATCTGTCTCTTTTGTCGTGTGTTTTGCTGCCAGTCGCCGGTAGATCTCTGCAACCTTGGGCTTCCCTTTCGCCTCAGCTTCATCGGCCTTGCGAAGATAATCATTCGCTGTGAACGCTGGCTTGGGAGCATCGGGCTCAACGGCTTCGGAGCTTTCTGCCGGGGACAAAGCCAGGATCTGACGATCCATCTCGTGAAGATCGATGATTCGCACACTGGCCGTCATCGAACCACCACTCAGTGAACGACCGTAGGCCGGCCCACCAAACAGCGGATTTCTGGTCACAGGCCCGCGGGAAAGGGGAAAGGTCGAGCGGGAAGGCATTGTGGTCAAACCACGGGAACTTCCTCCAATCAGAGTTCGGCCACCATCCGGCACACTGATGGATGTTGAAGCACTCGACTGCCCCACCGAAGGAAGTTGGACAGCCTGATTCTGAGCGAAACCCACCTCGGCACAGCCGATGATGATGACCGCCAACAGGCCCGCACTTCGCAAAATGGCAACCATGAGTGGCTCCTGGGAAAGACTTTCAGGCAGTGAAAAGCTGGTTTATGGAGACTCCCATCGTCTCTTCAAAACAATAAAGTAACCATTTGTCGTGTCCGGGAGGAGTTCCCATTTCTCAGGATGCTGAGCATATTCGGGAATTTGCGAAGGCTCGTGGATCTCACTGTATGGGCCACGTGCGTCAATCACGATGTAATCGGTATCCTCAGGAACACGCAGTTCGTACCCACTCACCTTCCTCGGATATTTGCTGTAATCATACGATCGCTCGTGATGAGTATAACGCGGATGGACATAATCTGTTGAGGCAACTTTTGCAGTCGCTGGAATCAGATCTGCTATCTTCGAATACGCGGCTGCCCGCTCCGTCGGACGATAAAGCTGCTGCCAGGACCAGTTCGAATTGGCATCCCAGAACGTGACTCCCCAGGGAGAAAGCGAAAACCAGAGACCGGTTTGCAATGCACAGGCCAATCCCCAGACCGCGAGTCCCTCGGGTTGCCAGCCAGCGTAATTCTCATCGGGACGGATGGGGATCGACCAGTCTCCGGACGCTGTCAATCTTACTCGGATGCGTTGAATCAACTCGCGACCGGAAACGATCCCATAGGCACTCGCCCACAAAAGAATTGCCACCAGCGGTGCATGAAATTGATGGCGAGGATCTTGAGCAATGTTGTTCAGGCACAACAGTCCAAACAACGGGACCCCCACCAGCAGGCGGCTGGGCGATAACAGAGGAAGAAACCCCAGCGGGGCTAAGAGAGAAATCGCAAACATCAGGGTCGGCAGGTTCAAAAGCCGCCCCAGTACTCGATCGGGACGAGTCGCCATATTCCAGGCAATTTCGGTAAATGATGAGCCAAATTCCGCATAATACCGGGCGTAATGGACGCCTTCTCCATCGCGGAAGAATGGAATCGCCACCTTGACGGCAAAGAGGAGATAAACCACAGAGCTTGCCAGCAGGATCCCACCAGCGATTCCCTGAGGGGTTTTGACCATTCTCCAGCACGACTGCTGGCAACGCTGCCAGAGACTGCTTGTTGACTCTTGAGGAGTAACTACACCTGACTGCCAGCCCCCCGTCACCATGAGCCACAGACCCAGCGGGCCGAAAATCAGTGAATAGTCTTCTTTAACCGTCAAAGTGATCAGCAGGCATATCAGCCACCGCCACAACGGTGCCTTTTCAAGCCGCCATAATTCCAGTTGCCAGAGTGTCAGCAACAGGAGCGGGATACCAAATGCTTCGGGCCGGAAAGTTTTGAGGTCGATTTCAATATCTAAAAATTGCATGGGGAAATACATCAGATAAGCCAGCCCCAGCCAGAACCCCGCGCGACGGCCAGCTCCTGAAACCAGGCACAATTGAAAGACGATCAAAGCACCACTGGCCAGTGCGAGCGTCTCACACATTTCCAGCAAAAGGTGCGATTTCCAGATCGAATAAAAAGGCAATAACCCCAGGTGGATCACCTGCAGATGTTCACCAAGAAAAAGCCCTTGATCGAGGTAACTGCGGAAGCCTTTTCCGTGCAGAATGTTCCACAAATGCTCTTCGTACATGGCAGAATCGCCATGTGGAATTCTCAGATTGAACCAGAGAGCCCAGTTCATACTGATAAAGACCAGGCTGTAGGCCAGTGTCAGAGCCAACAACGAACGCCAACTCGATTTCTCAGCAGATGATGAGAGCGAAGCAGTATCGTTTGGCAGCACGGCCGCCTGTGCCGACTGTTCATGACCCTGAGACTGCTCAGAACCGAGTGACCACCAGGCCCACAGGGCACAGGCCAGCGAGAGTGCCAAGGTCATGGAAGCATTCGCCTCGACCACCCCAACCAGACTTTCCCAACCCGCCAGCAGGCCGACTGTCCAGCACAATTGCCACACGAGCAGCCACGATAAACTTTGACCGAACTTTTTCCCCCAGAGTGAGTATCTTCCGGGCTGGGAATCACCTGTCGATTTTGCCAGTGGTAAACTTGTCTCCGTTCCTTGCAGGTTCCGAGGCAAGAGCCAGCCACCCACTAACCAGCCCGTCACGACAAACAGGCTGCTGATGATCATTGTCGAGGCAAACGGCACATCATACGAGACTTTCAAACCACTGGGATCAATGAATCTTTGCAGGCTCCCTCCCAGCGCCAGACTGATTTTCTGTGCGGTCGCCAAACTGACAAATTGACTCGCCATCTGCTGGCTGCCAAGCCAGTCCCGCAGGGACATGGCCAGGCCAATCATCCCCAAGCCCAGCCAGCCCCCTGCACTTCGCCAAGGCATACGCTGCCAGGTGGCTCCCCTGCCCGAAGATCGGGAGGAATCGACAGATCGCGCCGGTTGAGGCGAGCGTGAACCACGGTTTTTCTTCGACATTCGCTCAATTGCCTCGGCCATCGCAGGCTCTACTCTTGCTGATACAAGACCGCCCGCCAACAATCGTCATCAGTTTCAAAAACATCTCTGTTTCCACCGACAGGTGTTTTACACAGGATAACGACTTGCCACTCCAGCCAACATCACCAGATGAGAATCGCCGTTAGACTTCAACCCAGGTTTTCAATTCACGCGAGGTGTTGAGGTCATCAACCCGTATTCTCATCAGAAACAATTTGCGAAAAGTCTGTCGATGAATGTGCTCCCGCGAGTTTATTGTGCCGGCCCGCTGTTCAACGGTTGCGAACGCGAGGAAATGACCTCGATTGCCAATCGACTGAACGCCGCTGGCTATCCGGTCTATCTGCCTCATCGCGATGGCATGGAATTTCGCCTGGTGCTGGATGTTTTGGTTGCTCGCGGCTACGAAAAGGCTGTCGCCGGTCAGTTTTTGCACAGCGCGATCTTTGCGCTTGATGTCTATCAACTGGTCTTTGCCTGTGACGCGGTTGTGTGGAATCTCAATGGTCGCGTTCCGGACGAAGGTGCGGTTTCGGAAGCAGCAATGGCGTGGATCCTGGGCAAGCCAATAATTGCCTTTTCGGATGATGCCCGCTCCTTGATCGAAGGACGCATCAACCCGCTCCTGTATGGTCTGGTCGATTTCCAGAAAGTGACTCTCATTGACGAAATTGTCCCCGCTCTTCAAGTGGCTCTGCAAAACCATCGGGCTGCGGGCTGGATTCCTGCTGCAGAAAAGCCTTTTCACAATCTGCCACCACGAGTAAGCCGCGCTGTCTCGGATGGGGCCGCGTTGTGGAGCCTACTTGAAAACAAGCCCATCGAGGTCAGTCAGGCACAACACCATGTTCCAGATGAACAGCCCCCGTTTGCTGTGGGCGCTCAGCCGATCTCGGCAGTTGATGAGATTGATAACGAACGCATCGCCGACTGTGTCATCAAACTCTTTGCTCCGGAACGAATGTCGCCGACGATCACATTTTGAGCGATTTTGTCGCCAGTCTGTTTGCCAGTCGGATGGCTGAATAGAGGCTGCCAGGATTCGCCAGACCTTTCCAGGCGATGTCCAGCGCCGTGCCGTGATCAACACTGGTGCGAACAATCGGCAAACCCAGTGTGGTATTGACTGCCGAATCAAAGGCCAGTGCCTTGACGGGGATATGTCCCTGATCGTGATACATACAGACGACTGCGTCAGAAGTGCGACGCCGCGAAGGAACAAAAGCGGTATCGGGGGGAAGAGGTCCTTCGACTAAAATCCCTTGCTGCCTCGCCAGTTCGACAGCCGGTGCAATCATGCGTTCTTCTTCCCTCTGCCCGAATAATCCATGTTCGCCGGCATGCGGGTTCAAGCCACAAACAAGGATTTTTGGCACACGATCACGAATTTTCACCAGGGCTTCGTGCGTGAGTTCGATCACTTCCAGAATTCGCTGAGTGGTCAGCAATTGAGGTACTTCAGAATACCCACAATGCACTGTCACGAAAGTGCACACAACTTCTTCTGAATACTGCATCATGCACCAGCGATTTGATTGAGTTCTGCTGGCAAAAATCTCGGTATGGCCGGGAAAATGATGTCCCGCCAGATGGAGTGCCTCTTTGCTGATAGGAGCCGTTGTTATGGCCGCCACCCGTCCAGCCAGGGCGGCATCGATCGCTCGCTGAATGTACTGAAAGCTGGCATCGCCTGTGGCTGCATTGACAGTTCCGGGCGTGAATTGATTCAGCTCAATGGCACCGCAGTCAATAACGGTCGGCCCGGTGACAGACATGCCCCTGGCAAAATCCGACAAACAAATGACAGGAGCTGCCAGGCTCTGCCCCGTACTCACAGCAGCAGCCTCCAGCACCACAGCATCTCCCCAGATGATTGGCAGACTCTGTTCAAAAGCTGAGGGCTCAGCCAGCAATCGGACACACAGCTCCGGGCCAACTCCAGCCGGGTCACCCATCGTGACGGCAATGAGAGGTCGCGAGGTAATTGAGTGCTGATCCATGACCTGTGCCAATCATCGACTTCAAAAAGAGCTGCGGAGTGACTCCTTCGTCAACTGAGGAATCTATTGTGCTGCAATATCTTACGGCATAGTCGCACTTTTGGCGATTTGTCGCAAATGTCGCGAACTTCAGGTCAGTGAGAAATCTCATCATTGACAACAGTGAGAGACTGGGGGAAATGATCCTGAGCTTGCGACAGTTTCTTGCTGGCCTATAATCGTTAGCGAGCGATGGCTTGTCTGGCTCAAGGCGGCGATGGATGCGAATCTGGTTACAAAATGTCTGGCTGGCTGTCAGCAGTGTGATTCGGGGACTTTGGCTCACGTTGCGAGTGTGGCTGAAGACTTACCGTCGCCCCACCTTCACTGAAGTCTATGAGTATCCCGAGCAACCTATCCCGCTCAAGGCACGGTACCGGGGCTTTCATCGTTTCGATCTGACGACATGCATCGGCTGTGATAAATGTGCCGTGGCATGCCCCGTCGATTGCATCTACATCAACAAGTCCCGCATTCCCGGAAGCAAAGGCTTTCAGGTTGATGGATTCGCGATTGATTACACTAAATGCATGTTCTGCGCATTATGTGTGGATCCGTGCCCGGTCGACTGTATTTTTATGGGCTCGAATCACGACTTGAGCTGCTACAACCGAGACGGTTGTGTGGTCGACTATGCCAAGCTCCCCCTGGAAATTGCCTGGGGAAGAGCCACGCTGACTCCTAACGCTGTGGCGGCCTCCAAAGTGATCGATGAACCCGTGTGGATCAAAGGGGAATCTCCCACAACTTAGCAGAAACAACTTTGCGAACTTGCTTAAGCAACAAGGCGATCAGTGGCATTCGGGTCACTTTTCAAGCGAAAATCTTACTCCTTATCATTTAATCCCTTTATCGAACATTGCGACATTCTTGAAATCTTCCACAAATTGGCTCATGCACAGCCGACGACACGGGGAGACTCAGGTACAATTCAAAAAGCTTTTCGAAAGAATAAATATTGATCGAACTGGCTCGTCGGACATTTTCGGGCATCTGATCAACGAATGAATTGGACGACAGACGACCTTTCCGGTTTTCCCACTCCCTGTTTTTAGAGGGTTAGCCCGTGCAAGCACCCGCCACACGTTCCCGGCGATTTACATTCGCATCTGCGAAGAAGTCGATGCCGCTGGTGCAGGCCATCACGAAGGACATTGTCGAACTTCATCGAGATCTGCTGGCTCGACATAGCCGACTGCAGGAGATGAAGTCGCGGCACCGCAGAGCCAACTCCTCGGCTCCACTGGCCTATCGGGAAGAAGTCGAACAGATCCAATATCACCTGGCCCAGGATGAACAACGCCTGGAGGGCTATGTTGCCGAACTGGAAGCGCTGGGTGTCGTTGTTCGTGATCGCTCAGTGGGTCTGATTGATTTTCCTACGAAAATTGATGGTGTCGATGCCACTCTCTCGTGGAAAATCGGTGAACCCGAGATTGCCCACTGGTATGGTGTCGGCCATCTGGCGGACGTCCGTTCTCCACTCTCTGCGGAACAGAAGGGGGACCCTCCGACTGATGATAATGCCGCCAGTCCCTCTCTTTCCACCGGACTCGCAGATGTCACAGTCGTACCATCAGCAACAAGAATATCGCCATCAGGCATTTCCTTAGCAGCTCAGGATGCGTTGATTCCTGAAACTCAGCCCAACCCGGAAGGTCATGGCAAAACGGGTACAGGCAATACTGGCTCGGGTGATGCCTCTGTTTAGTTGGAATCCGGCTGAAATCCTGCAGTTGATGACAGGCAGTTTCTCTACTGACGAATGTTTGTATCTGATATGACCAACGTTGCTGGCCATTTACTGATCTTCACACTCTGCGGCGTTGTGCTCTTTGTCATCCCACTGGTTATCGGGAGATGGATTCGACCTGCCCGACCTTCGGCAGCCAAAGACGATATCTACGAATGTGGTGAACCAACCATCGGATCGAGCTTTATTCAGTTCGATCTCAGATTTTACGTCGTCGCGCTGCTGTTTATCGTGTTCGATGTGGAACTGGTCTTCTTTTTTCCCTGGGCACAGGTGTTCGGCTCAGCCATTCATCTGGCGGATACTTCAATTTCTGCCGATGCTGCCAATCATCTCACTTCGACACTTTTTCCAGAGATACATTCTCCCGCCACCTCTGACCCAAATTCTGCAATCTCTACAACCAGCCTGCATCCGCGGGCCGCACTGGCATTAGGCTGGATGTCATTCGTCGATGTTATCATCTTCTTTGCAGTGCTCCTCGTGGGGTTTGCCTACCTCTGGAAACGAGGAGACCTGGATTGGGTGCGGGCTGACGAACTGAAATCCATTGCCAATCCATCCCACAGATAATGCACGTCTTGAATGTGGTACGAGTGACCGATGTCCAGTCCGACTTTTGAATTCTCTCTGCTAGAGCAACAACTCCCCGGTGGTTCGGTCCGCCTGGTTGAAGCAACCACCGGCGACTCCTGGATCGAACTGAAGAGCCATGCCCTTCGCGAGGCCTGCCAGATACTGCGAGATCATCAGGATTGCCAGTTCAATGTTCTCTCGGATCTGACAGCCGTTGACTGGTTCAGCCCGGCAGGAAAAAAGCCGGTCATTGCGGATCCACAATTCGAAGTGGTTTATCATCTGCTCTCGCTCACTCGGCGAAAGACACTGACATTGAAAGTGATCTTGCCTCGACCTGATCGCGATGAACTCCCTGAGATCCCGTCGATTTCCGACCTTTGGCTGGCGGCCAATTGGCACGAGCGAGAAGCCTTCGATATGTTTGGAATTCGCTTTACGGGTCATCCCGATTTACGGCGGATTCTCTGCCCGGAAGACTGGGACGGGTATCCACTTCGCAAAGATTATGAGTTCCCTCTGGAATATCACGGAATTCGCGGACGATGATCCGACCAAGGCTCGTTTTTCGATTCACCGACCATTTGCATGACATGAAATAGACGATAAGCCATGCCTCAATCTGCCGACCAGAGGATTATCGAACTTGACGTTCGCACCGACGAAATGCTGGTCAATATGGGGCCGCAACACCCCAGCACGCATGGTGTTTTGCGACTGGTTCTTCGCACTGATGGCGAAATTGTTCACGAAGTCATTCCTCACCTGGGATATCTGCATCGCTGTGCCGAAAAAATTGGCGAGCATCTCGCACCTCCCCAGTGGGTCCCATACACAGACCGCATGGATTATCTCGCCGCCATGAACATGAACCTGGGTTTCTCACTCACAGTGGAGAAACTCATGTCGCAGGTGGCTCCTCCAAAAGCTCAGTTAATCCGGGTCTTTGTCGCTGAACTCAACCGCATTGCCAGCCATCTTCTCGGGATGGGTGCCTACGGGCTCGACCTGGGTTCATTTACGCCTTTTCTTTATGGGTTTCGCGAGCGAGAAATCATTCTTGACCTGCTGGAAGAGGTTTGCGGTGCTCGACTGACTTACAGCTACGTCACTCCAGGCGGAGTCACTCACGATCTCCCCGAAGCCATCCCGATTCCACCTGGTCTGGCGATGCTCACCGGCAGGCCTGCAGGTGCCACGATCTCGTGGGTCGACGCCGTGATTCTCTTCCTCGATTGGCTGGGCCCCAGAATCGATGACTACCACACACTCCTGACAGAAAACCACATTTTCGTCCAAAGGACAGCCGGCCTGGGAGTGTTGACTCGCGAGAAAGCCATCTCTTACGGCTGCTCAGGGCCCGTGCTTCGCGGGAGTGGAGTGGAGTTCGATCTTCGTCGTCATGGAGATAAAATCTACACCTCTCTCTACGAAAAGTTCGAGTTTGATATCCCCACCGCCCCTTTTCGCAATGCTCCGCGTGAAGTCATTGTGGGAGATAACTGGTGTCGTTTTTATGTCCGTATGCTGGAAGTCACACAATCGATGCGGATCTTGAGGCAAGCAGCCGATCTTTGGACGATTGGCGGAGTTGCTCACGATCCTGCAGGACACAAAATCCCCTATCGGCTGACAACGAAACTTCCTGCTGCCGAAGTTTATCTGGAAACAGAATGCCCTCGCGGCCAGATGGGATTCTATGTCATCGGCAATGGCTCTGCCGAACCTCTTCGGACTCGAGCAAAAAGCTCCTCGTTCTGCAATCTCTCTGTGATCAGCGAACTCTGCCAAGGAGTTCTCCTGGCCGACATCCCCTCAATCGCCGGCTCGCTGGATATCGTCATGGGCGAGATCGACAGATAAGAAAATTGACACCAGCTTAATCGATGAAGAGACTCTCAGACCTTTCAACAGAGACGCGCCAGCCACTTAACCGATGGTATTGATAGGATTTAAGATGCATCGAGAGTGCATCATTTCGCCGTCCTGGACACTCGGAAGCCGACCCACTTGCTTGTTTTCAGACAACGGTAAAAGTTGTCTGAAGTCTTTTCGGTGGAACTCCCTGTGGAAGCATGCAGGGAGCGCGACCTTATCGTTCATCGTTTCGTTGGAAGACGCGAAACTTGGCTTCATTCGTTCACAGGTCTGCAGCGGCTATTTATCAAGCTGAGCTTCAATACTGAGGCGGTTCTCCCTGATGCCGCTACGCAAGACCAGGGTTAGATTTCAGCCTGCAGTTCAGAGTCGGGGATCGACTGGCTCGCTCTCCAAAGCCAGCACACCGAAGACGCATTCGTGAATACGCCGGAGCGGCTCTTGACGGACGAACCGATCCAGAGCTTCCAAACCCAGGGCGAATTCTCGAAGTGCGAGCGACCGTTTACGACCGAGGCCACGGCTGCGAAGTCTCGGGAGGTTTTCGTCCGAGTCGTAATCCGGGCCATAGATGATTCGCAGGTACTCCTTGCCACGGCATTTGACCGCCGGTTGCACCAGTCCCTTCCTGCCCCGATTGATCCAGTTCAGAGGTTTTACCACCATCCCTTCGCCGCCGCGAGCAGTGAGCGACTTCCACCAGTCGATCCCTCTGGCGGTGCTATCGAGATCGGTCACATCAATCACTTGATAGCTTGTTGCAAGCATCAACTCTGTGTCTTCCCGACAGAGACGTGCCAGGGTTTCCATGTGCCAGACGTGGTTCTGATCCGTATAGACATTCCCTTCCGTTGCCAGCACATGGAACGGAGCCAACTTCAAGTCGCTCAGTGATTCGACGTGCCAACAGTACTGACGATAGGCTGTTATGAATTGCTCGATGGCTGATTGCCGATCGCCAAACCTTACTCTGAGAGCATCAAGAATCTCTTTATCGCCGATTTGTCGCTGAGCCGTCTGTTCGAGCACCGACAGGACTCGTTGAAGCGAGGCTGATCCCGCAGATCCAACGGCCGCATACTGTGATCGCAGCAGCTCCTGGGCCTTGACCGACCAGGGCATGAGTTCACAGTCGAGGCACGCCCAGGTCGTCTGGAACTCTTCCCAGAATCCCGCTTTGGTCATCGCCAAACGCAGACGTTCGAGAAAACTACGTTCAAGATCGGCGTTGTTGAAAAAACGCCGTCCAGTACGGGTATAGACGATCCCGATTTCATCCTCGCGGATGCCGAATCGGTCCCGCGTTGCGACCTGGTCACGACAGATTACCACGACCGCTCTCGATCCCATGTGCTTCTCTTCGCACACGACCTGAGGAACTCCCTGACTGCGGAAGTAGGCGAAAGCTTCCGCAGGGTGTTCAAGCATCCTTGGCTCGTTCGAGGTCTCTGAGGGAGACATCGTGGGCGGGAGATAGATCAACCACTTAGGATTAGCCGCATACCGACTCATGACTTCCAGGGCAGCGGTGGCGTTCTCCTCCCGAATCGTGACCGTTCGATCCAGCTTTGTGGAGATGATTCGTTTGCCCAGGACATCCGCAACGTCCAGCACATCATCCTGCTGATGCTGGGCCGACAAGTTGGGTGCCTTCTGACTTTCCGAAAGAAACGGTCGAGCTGGTTCGCAATACGTTTGTTTCGCGGGAACAGAGACGAACTCCCGCTCGGGATAACGCAGAGACGTCAGCTTGCCACCAAAGACGCAGCCGGTATCGATGTTGATTGTCCGATTGAGCCATTCCGGTTCTGGAACGGGAGTGTGGCCGTAAACGACCAATGCCTGCCCCCGGTACTCTGCCGCCCAGTTGTAGCGCACAGGCAACCCGAACTCGTCCGTTTCTCCCGTCGTTTCGCCGTAGAGCGCAAAATCCCGCACCCGCCCCGAACCTCGTCCCTGCATTTCCTCCTTCATCCCGGCATGGGCCACCACGAGTTTGCCCTCATCGAGAACATAGTGACTGACGAGGGCGTCGAGAAACTTTGCCAAGTCCTTTTTGAATAATTCTCGACTCTCATCTGGTAGAGCTTCAATCTCCCCCCACGTGTCTGCCAGGCCATGCGTGATCTGGACGTTCTTACCGTTCAGCTTCTTCAGTAGTTTTACGTCGTGATTGCCGGGAACGCAGATGCCACTGCCATACCGCACCATGTTGCGGACAATCCGCAATGTATCGAGGATGCGGGGGCCACGATCCACAAGGTCACCAAGGAACACCACTTTACGGCCTTGCGGATGGACATAATTAACATCACCCCACAGCGAAGATTCTTCGCTCGTTGTGTGCTTCACGTACCCCAGTTCCACCAGTAATTCTTCGAGTTCATCGCAACAGCCATGAATGTCGCCAATGATGTCGAACGGCCCATGTTCATCTCGGCGGTCGTTCCACAGGGGAACCTGTTGAATCGTTGCGTTTTCGATCTGATCGACAGAATCCAGAACGAAAACATGCCGGAACCCTTCCCGCTTGAGTCCTCGCAATGAGCGGCGAAGCTGCGAATTCTGTTGCCGGATGACGTGGGGGCCGAACGTGCGGTCACCCCGCCCTCGATTCCGTTCGTGGCACACATCCTCCGGCACATTGAGCACGATTGCCACCGGCAGGCAGTGATACCGGCGGGCGAGTTCGACCAAGGGCTTGCGGGCTTCGGGCTGAACATTCGTC
>VFQR01000563.1_pt1 | contig 46704 bp, 47 predicted proteins | sample 3512321 | NCBI WGS metagenome assembly VFQR01 (sample SAMN10412374, study PRJNA504923) | tailings metagenome | isolation source: Relicate 3 Philex TSF1 revegetated site | place: Philippines: Tuba, Benguet | collected 2017-08-29 | reverse complement strand
GGTCGACCGGACGGGCGTGCGCGTGCTGCGCGATCCGTATTCCGCCAAGCCCTATGTGCTGTTCTACGCGACCAAGCGCGTGGGCGGCGGCGTGCAGGACTTCGACGCGATCAAGCTGATGAAGTTCGCGGCGAGTTGATTGCTCAAACGAAAACCGGCGTGGTTATTACCGCGCCGGTTTTTGGACAACGGGGTTATCCTGTAGTCAAAAACGCCAGTGACCACTGGGCGAGTCGTCCGGTACCTTGGATAGGGGGAGGCCCCTATTTGGGCTTCAAAGATATGAGTTTAGTGTGGAGGCCAACTTTTTTTTGGCGTGTTGAATTTGCCCTACCCCTAGGGTGCCCCCCAAAAAGCATAGGAAGGTTTTTTAGAGCACTTTTTACGGAAATGCTTCCGGAATAGGGGTCCCGAAATGGCACCCCCAATTTAGGCCTCCTAAACCTCATAGAGAGGGGGTGGGGTTTAAGAAGTGCCCATTCTACGGGAACGGCTGGGCCTTCCCAGCGTTGACAGGCTGCCAACCGGTAGCAATAACAGCCCTCACAGGGATGGCGAACTTGACTAACTTCGTTAGACTTGAAGGGCAGGCCCTTACGGAAATTTCATCCGTTCGAGCCATGGTTCTGTCGCGACCGTACACTATTTAACAGGTATGAAACCCACTCCCTTGGCAACCCTAGGCTCCGAAGGTGGTCAAGGTCACGGAAAGGAGGGAGCAATGACCACGCAAGTTGAGCGTGCTGTCGACGCGCTGTTCCCCCAAGAGGGAAGCCGTGTCCGGGACGTGAAATTTCACCGTGGCTGGAAGGCTGAAGTTACCGCTGAGCAGCTGGCTGCAGAACTACTGTCAGCAGACGAACAAATTCGCAGCGGGACTGCCAAGAAGGTCACAGACATTGATGGTAATCTCGACGAATAACGAGATTTGACCATCTCTCTAAGTTGCGATAGCCACCGGTGAATTTGCCGGTGGCTATTTTTATGAATTTTGCGGACCTTTATCGTATCTCAAACGGCGCGAAGACGCCTCATACTGCTTTTCGGTTTCTAGCTGAGGCGGTCAAGGCTCATCACCCTCGTATCGGCGACATCGAATTATTCGCCTGCAAACTAAACGAGGATGTTTCGTTGGCCCATATGACATATGTGCCCGACCGCAGTAGCCCTTACGGTGATCCCTATGACGTCGCCGTTATTCGTTTTTCTGAGGACTTGAACAGGTGCTGGCGACGTGCAGCGTGCACTAAGGAATTGATGCACGTTTTTGATGACAGTGCGGCTCAAACCAGTGATAGAGGGCGCTTTCTGCTCCTCTTGAAACAACTGGAAACCAAACTCATTTTACCTGGTGACGCATCAGCCATGTTGCTTTCTGAGCGCTGGGCTGAATGGATGGCTTTGCTCGCGTTGTGCCCAGCGCGTCTGCGGACGACATTCGAAAATGATTACGTCAACAAGAAAATTGATGATGATTTCATTGCGACAAAGCTCAAGATTCCCAAAATGATGGTGCCGTCGTTGATGGGCGATTACTATTGGCGAGCATTGGAACGTCTGACTGGCGAACCAATACCTCCGCAAGCAAGAAAATAAATTTCCGCTCGCCAACCAGCGCCTATATACCTCGACTTTTGTGAACGAAATTTCTCGAAAAGTTAGAAACGAAATCGGGATTACTTCTTCCTCGCCCACGGAAACAGGTTGACCGGGAAGTCGGCGGCGTAGCGGCGGCCTTCTTCCTCGGGCGGCAGCTGCGGGCGCGGCGCGTCGCCGGGTTCAACCACCTTGCGATAGAGATGCCAGGTCGCATGGCCGAGCACGGGCACCACAACGGCGAGGCCCATGAACAGCGGCAGCGAGCCGATCACGAGCAGCGCCGCCACGATGAAGCCCCATGCGGTCATGGTCACGGGATTCTGCGTGAAGGCGCGGATCGAGGTTGTCACAGCAGTAGCGGCACCCACGTCCCGGTCCACGAGAAACGGAAACGACACGGCACTCATCACGAGCACGCTGACCGCGAACACGAGTCCGACCGCGTTGCCGATCACGATAAGGCTCCAGCCTTCCGGCGTCGTGAGCACTTTCTGGATAAAGTCCGGGATCGACGCCGCCGGCGCATAGCCGAAATACGATGTGTAGATCGCCTGTGCGATCGCGAGCCAGACGAGGAAAATCACGAGCAGCAATCCGCCCAGGGCCGCGATGGCGCCGATGGACGACGAGCGGAACACATTCAGCGCGTCGCGCCAGTCGGTCGCGAGGCCCAGCTCGCGGCGGCGCGACAATTCATAGAGGCCGATCGCGGCGAACGGTCCGATCAGCGCGAAGCCGGCCGCGAGCGGAAACAGCAGCGGCAGCACATCGTAGCCGATCGCGAGCCGGAACAGCACGATGCCGACGATCGGATAGATGAGGCAGAGAAAGATGGCGTGGCTCGGCATCGCCTTGAAGTCCTCAAGACCCGCCTTGAGGGCGTCGAGCAGATCGCCGGTCTGGATTTTGCGGATGCCGGGATTGGCGGCGCCGGAACGCGCGCCGGTCAGAATATGGGAAAGGGCCATGACGGAACCTCCCTGTGGACGAATATCCTATCGCCGCATTGGGAGCTTCGTTCAGGGCAATTCTGCGGTCGCGCGTTTCGCGCGTGCTAATTCGCGGCCTGCCAGCGTAACTTTGTCGTGTTCGTGCCGCGTGCCGCCGCCTGGGACACAAAATAATTGTTCCAGCGCGCGAAGAAGCGGGGACGCTCTTCCTCTTTCTTCGCAGCAACGCGGCGTTGCTGCACCGCGATTGCAGGCGTGACCGCGACCGGCGTTGCGGCGGCGGCGGCAGGTGTCGGTGCCACGCTCTGTGCCGCGACCGCCGTGCCGCCGGATGTGACCGGCGCGTAGCGCGTGTAGAAGCCGCAGGCGATCGGCTTGTTCGGATAATTCGCGCGCGTGATGATGCCGACGACGGCGTAGCCGCCGTTCATGCGCTGCAGGACGGGGCCGCCGCTGTCGCCGAAACAGGCGCTGGCGCTGATCGCACCCGAACGGGTGGGATCGACGAGCATGTGCCGTTCGACTTTGGAATCGACGAGGGTCGCTTCGCGCAGCGTGCCGATGGCGCGCGTGGATTCGCTCGGCGTGCCGTAACCCGCGATCACGAACGGCGCATCGTTGTCGGCGATCGCGACCGGCAGCGGCACGACGGAAGCGGGAAGGGAAGCAACAAGTTTCAGCACGACGGAATCGCCGACCACGGTGACGCGCTCGCCGTTGTCGAGCGTGACCGTGCCGCGCGCATGCGATCGGACGCCGATGGTGCGCCCGCCACCGGTGACGCTGCCGGCACCGCAGTGGGCAGCGGTGATCACCGCGTTCGGCGCAATCGCGACACCGGAACACTGGATGCCGCGCCCGCCATGCACGCGCACCATGTGACGATCGAGATTGGTGGACACACCATTGATGATGGCGCCTGCGTCCGGCACCGGCATGAACGCAACGAACGCCGCCGCAAAAAGACCCTGGCGCAAAACGCGCCCGCGCAACGAATAAGGAAACGGCATGAACAACCCCCAACCCCGGCGCGACTTTAGCGGGATGGGGAGCGGCGTGTGAAGCGTTTCCGGGTTTAGCGCGGCGACTTATTCACTCAGCCGTCCGCCCAGTGCTTTTACGGTGGCGGCGATCCACTCGAATTGCTGCGCGACCAGTGTCGCGCCGGTGACATTGCCGCATTCGCGGCCCTTGGTTCCGGTGGTCCAGCCGATGATGGCGGCGACTTTCTCGCCGCGAAATACCGGCCCGCCGGAGTCGCCGGTGCAGGCGCCGGATTGTTTTTCGCTGCCGCCGGAGAGCCGCACCATGATGATGCCGGTGGCGTCGATGGTGTTGCCGATGGCGGGCAGGCTCAGCGTGCGCAGCTTGCCGGCGGAAGCGCCGTCTTTTTCGCTGGTGACGCCGAAGCCCGCGAGCGTGAAGCGTTCGCCCGGCATCGGCTTGTAGGGCTCGCGCTCAAGCCGCGCGGGACGAAACGAGGCGGGCAGGGCGGAAGCGAGTTTTACGATGGCGATATCCGGTGTCGGCTTGCGCGAGCTGAATTGCGCGGGATCGAAACGCGGATGCAGCGCCACGCGCGCGGCCTGGATCACCTGCGGCTGGCCGCCGTCGAACACGACGGCCGCATAGTCGGCGGCGGGCTGTACGCAATGGGCGGCGGTGAGCACGAGATCGCGCGAGATCACCGCACCCGTGCACGACGCCCCGCGAGTCGAGACGATCATCACAGTCTGCGCGGAGATCGAGGCCGGCGCATTGGCGCCGCCGATCATCGCGGCGGAGGGCGCTGACAGCGCGCACAAGATCAAGGCCAGTCGGAACTTCATTCGCGGCTCCCGCACGAGAGGTGCGCGCTCGCGGCGATCCTGTCAATTACGAGGTGCAGAATGGCGGCGGTTCTGATCGAGGGTCCGGCGGTGGAGCCGGTTTCGCTCGCCGAGGCGAAAAATTATCTCCGCGTCGAGCATGAGGAAGACGACGAACTGATCGGCGAGCTTATTGAAAGCGCGCGCGTGCAGGTCGAACAGGCCGCACGGCGCGTGCTCGTCACGCAGCAATGGCGCATCGTGCTCGACCGCTGGCCGGCGTCCGGCTGGATCGTGTCGCCGGTGAATCCGCTGGTCTCGCTGGATGCGGCGCGTGTGTTTCCGTTCGAGGGAGCCGCTGTCTCGCTGGTCGCGGCGGAATTCACGATCAATACGGCGTCGGCTCCCGCGATCATCGCCTTCGAGAGAGGGAATGTGATTGCGCCGGGCCGTACGAGCGGCGGCATCGAACTCGATGTCACGGCGGGTTACGGCGACAGCGCGGAAGATGTGCCGGCCCCGTTGCGCCAGGCAATCCGTTTGCTCGTCGCGCGCAATTACGAGCATCGTGACCGCATCGAGAAAGACGCTTTGCCGGAAGCGGTACACGCATTGATCGCGGCTTACCGGGTGGCGAAGCTGTGACGGCCATCGGAAAATTCCACCACCGGCTCACGCTGCAGGCGCCGGATGAAACGCCGGACGGCACGGGTGGTGTCACGCGCACATGGAATTCGCTTGGCGATGTCTGGGCGGCCATCGAGCCTGTATCCGCCAACGATGTCGTCGCGGCCGACCGGCGGCTTGGTAAGATCACGCATCGCGTGACGATCCGCAGGCGCAGCGAGATCACGCTCGCGCATCGTTTCGTCCTCGGCCAGCGGACATTCGTGATCCTCGCGGTGCGCGATGCCGATGAGCACGGCCGGTTTCTGGAATGTCTCGTCGAGGAAGAGCGGCCTTGAAGTTCGGGGTCACGGTTACGGGCGCCGAGCCGCTGCACCGGAAACTTTCCGCGCGCGCGAAAATCATCGCGGCCGATGTGGCGGAAGCCGCAAGCACGGCTTTGGTGAAAGAGATCGAGCGTAACCAGGACCCGGAAGCCTCGTTCTCGCCGGTCGCGCAAATGCTCAAACAGAACACCCGCGCGGTGTCGGTAAGCGATCCCGACGCCATCGAACGCGAATTCGGAACACTCGACAAAGATCCGTCCCCTTGGCTCGCGCCCGTCCTCCCCGCGGCGCGCGGCCCGATGCGGGCGGCGGCAATCAATGCCGCCGTCCGCGCGATTTCATCGACGCGAAAGAAATAAATCATGACCGCATCCGCCGTGAGCCTGCGCAGCGCGATCCGCGGGGCGCTTGCCGCCGACACGCCGCTGGTCTCGTTGTTGGGCGGCGAAAAAATCTATGACGAGCCACCGCGTGAAGCCGTGTTGCCTTATGTGACGCTCGGGCAGGATGTGATCGCCGACGGCTCGACTTCCACCGAACGCGGCGAGGAACATTCGCTCACATTGCATGTGTGGTCGCGGCAGGGCGGGCACCGCGAAGCGCATGTGCTCGCCGGTGCGGTGCTCGAGGCGCTGATCGATGCGCCGCTTTCGCTCGACGGACATCACCTCGCGAACATGCGCTTCGTCGTCGCCGACGTGCGGCGGGAAAACGACGGCCGCACCTATCACGGCATTGTCCGGCTGCGTGCGCTGACCGAGCCGGTCTGAATCAACACGGAGAGAACTCATGCCCGCCCAGAAGGGAAAAGACCTGCTGCTCAAAATGCACGACGGGACTTCGTTCGCGACCGTCGCAGGACTGCGCACCAAGACGCTCGCGTTCAACGCGCAGACGGTGGACGTGACCCACGCCGAATCTGCCGGGCGCTGGCGCGAACTGCTGGCGGGTGCAGGCGTGCGGCGTGCGAGCGTTTCCGGTGCGGGCATCTTCAAGGATGTGGCGTCCGACGAGCTGGTGCGTGGGGCCTTCTTCGATGGCGTGTCGAAGAATTGCCAGGTCGTGATTCCCGACTTCGGCACGGTCGAGGGATCGTTCCAGATTTCCGCGCTGGAATTTTCCGGCGCGCATGACGGCGAAGTGGCCTTCGAGATTTCGCTCGAATCCGCGGGCGAACTCGCCTTTACGGCGGCCTGAGATGGCGAACCGTCATCGCGGCGAGATCGAAGCCGAATTCGGCGGCCGGAAATTCCGGCTCGTCCTCACACTGGGAGCGCTCGCCGAACTGGAAAGCGCCTTCGGCGCGGAGGACATGGCGGCACTAGCCGAACGTTTCGGGCGCGGAAAAATGTCGGCGCGTGACGCGATCCGTATCCTTGGCGCGGGCTTGCGCGCGGCGGGGAACGATATTTCCGACGACGAGATCGGCATGCTGACGGCGAATGGAGGTGCCGCGGGCTATGTCCGCGCGGTTTCCGAATTGCTGACGGCGACTTTCGGCGCGGCGGAGAGCGAATGAGCGCGCCGTTTCCCTGGGAACGCGCGCTCGCGGTCGGGTTGGGTGTGCTGAAGCTTTCGCCGGATCAGTTCTGGCGGATGACGCCGCGCGAATTCGCGGCCGCACTTCAGGGACTTTATGGTGAACCGTCACAAGCACCCACGCGCGCATCTCTGAATGAACTGATGCAACGCTTTCCGGATCCTGAAAAATCATGACCGAACTCGACGCCATCAGCGTCCGCATCGACGCGGACACCAGCGGCTTCCAGCGTGAACTGTCCGAGGCCGACCGGCTCGCGCGCGGACTTGGCGGTTCGCTCACGCGCGCCTTCGGCGACGCGGTGCTTCGCGGCAAGGATTTCGGCGAGGTGATGCGCTCGCTCGGCATGCGGATTTCCAGTCTCGCGATCAACGCCGCCTTCAAGCCGATCGAGCAAGGCATCGGCAGCATGTTCGCCGGCATGTTCGGCGGTGGCGGCGGTGCGCAAAGCATCATCCCGTTTGCCAGCGGCGGGGTCATTTCGCGGCCCAGTTATTTTCCGCTCGGTCCCAATCTCGGGGTCGCGGGTGAGCGCGGCGCGGAAGCGATCCTGCCGCTCGCTCGCGGTGCCGACGGCAAGCTCGGCGTACGGACGGGCGGCGACGCGAAACCGCTTTCCGTGACCGTGAATATCGCGACGCAGGATGCGGCGAGTTTCCGCCGTTCCGAAGCCTATGTATCCGGCGCCATCGCGCGCGCGATTGCACGCGGCGACAGGAATCTCTGATGCCCGCTTTTCATGAAATTCTGTTTCCGTTGGATGTTGCGCTGGGCAGCCGCGGCGGCCCCGAGCGCCGGACGGAAATCGTCACCACCGGCTCCGGCCGCGAAGAGCGCAATGCCCGCTGGGCGCATGCGCGCCGCCGCTGGAACGCCGGGTACGGCGTGAAATCGCTCGACGCGCTGTCGGCGGTGGTCGCTTTTTTCGAGGAGCGGCGCGGTCGGCTTTACGGTTTTCGCTGGCGCGACCGGCTCGATCATTCTTCAGGCGCGCCTGGCTTCGAGCCGCTGCCCGGCGACCAGACGATCGGAACCGGCAATGGCGAGCAGGTAAGTTTTCAACTTGTGAAAACCTACGGCTCGGAATATGCGCCCTATCAGCGGCCGATTGCGAAGCCGGTCGCGGGTTCGATCCGGATTGCAGTCGATGGCGTCGAAGCGGAAGAAGGCGAGGATTTCGACAGCGATCCTTCGACCGGCCTGATTGTTTTCCGTGCGGGCCATGCACCGGCGGCGGATGCCACGATCACCGCCGGGTTTCTGTTCGACGTGCCCGCGCGCTTCGACACGGACTTTCTGGAAGTGGATTTGGCCGCGTTCGCGTCGGGCGAAATTCCGTCGATTCCGATTCTGGAAATTCGCCCATGAGACATATTCCGGAAACACTCGCCGCGCACCTGAATTCGGGCGCGACGACGCTCTGCCGCTGCTGGCGCGTGGTGCGCCGCGACGGCGCCGTGCAGGGCTTCACCGACCACGACGAAGATATTGTTTTCGAGGAAACCACCTTCCGCGCGGGCACCGGCTTCGAAGGAACCGAAATCGAAACGCGTTTCGGCCTTGGCGTCACCGGCACGGAAATTCACGGCGCCTTGTCCGCTGAAAGCCTGAACGAAGCCGATCTTGCCGCGGGCCGTTACGACCACGCAAAGGTCGAACTCTATCTCGTGAACTGGAGCGATGCGGCGCAGCGCATCCTGCTGCGAACCGGACATCTCGGCGAAGTGCGCCGTGAGGGTGCCGCTTTCGCCGCCGAAGTGCGCGGGCTTTCGCACCGGCTTGCCGAGGAGCGCGGGCGGATTTTTTCCGCGGCCTGCGATGCCGATCTCGGGGACGCGCGCTGTGGCGTCGATCTCGATAATCCCCCGTTCAAGGGCGAAGGCGTTGTGATTTCCGTTGAAGGCACGAGCCTGCTGCGCGTGAGCGGCCTCGATGCGTTCGATGACGGGTGGTTCACGCGAGGAAAACTTGTGTTCGTTTCGGGCGCGAATGAGACGGCCGCGGTTGAAATCAAAGAACATCGCTTCGAGAACGGCGAAGTACGGCTGTCGCTCTGGCAGTCCATGCCGGAAGCGATTGCGCCGGGCGACACGTTCACGCTGACTTCGGGCTGCGACAAGCGTTTCGAAACCTGCCGCACAAAATTCGCCAATGCCGTGAACTTCCGCGGCTTCCCGCACATGCCGGGCAACGATTTCGTCGCCGCCTATGCGGTGCCGGGCGAGCCCGGAAACGACGGATCGCCGGCGCGATGAGTAACATGCGAGAACAGGTGATCGCCGAAGCGCGGGGCTGGATCGGCACACCTTACAGGCATCAGGCCTCGCTGAAAGGCGTCGGCTGCGATTGCCTCGGTCTATTGCGCGGTGTCTGGCGCTCGCTCCATGGCAGCGAGCCGGAGCTGACGCCCGCCTATTCGCCGGACTGGGCGGAGGCGCGCGGCGTCGAGACGCTGGCGGAAGCAGCGCGGCGGCATCTGACGGAAATTTCGCCGGCGGATATTCAGCCCGGCGACGTGCTGCTCTTTCGCTGGCGTCCGCATCTGCCGGCAAAGCACGCGGCAATTCTTTCGGCGAAAGAACGCATCATTCACGCGCATGACGGTGCCGCCGTCGCCGAAGTTCATTTCACGGCGTTCTGGCGGCGCAAGTTTGCGTTCGCTTTCCGGTTTCCGGGTGCCTAATGGCTGCATTGCTTCTATCTTTTGCCGGTGCATCGCTCGGCGGCGCGCTCGGTCCGGCAGGCATGATCGGCGGGCGGCTGGTCGGCGCGCTTGCGGGCGGTGTCATCGACCGCGCGCTGTTCGGGGGCAATGTCCGGAAAAATATCGAAGGACCGAGGCTGAAAGACCTCGACGTGATGGGCTCGACCGAAGGCGCGCCGATTGCGCGCGTCTATGGCCGCGCACGGATTTCCGGCCAGGTGATCTGGGCGACGAAACTGGAAGAAGTCGTATCCAGCCGCAGCGAAACGGCGGGCGGCGGCAAGGGCGGCGGCCCGCGCGTGACCACGACGAGCTACGCCTACTTCGCGAATTTCGCCGTTGGTCTTTGCGAGGGACCGATCGCGCGCGTCGGCCGCATCTGGGCGGATGGAAAACAGCTCGACCTCGAAAGCGTGAATGTACGCGTGCATCTGGGCGATGGTGCACAGCCTCCCGATCCGCTGATCGAAGCGAAAGAGGGAACGGACTTCGCGCCCGCCTATCGCGGGCTTGCCTATATCGTGTTCGACCGGCTGCCGCTGGAAAATTTCGGCAATCGCATTCCGCAGATTTCCGTCGAGGTCGTGAGACCGGTCGGCAAGCTCGAACGGATGATCCGAGCGGTTACGATCATTCCGGGTGCGAGCGAATTCGGCTACGACACGCAGCCGGTCATGCGCGCGATGGGGCAGGGCAGTTACGCGAACGAAAACCGTCACATCAATTCTGCCGCGACGGACTGGAGTGCTGCCCTAGACGAATTACAGGCGGTCTGTCCGAACCTCGAGCGGGTGGCGCTGATCGTCGCCTGGTTCGGCAGCGATCTGCGCGCCGGGGAATGTGTGATCCAGCCCGGCGTCGACCGCGCGGACAAGGACACGCACGGTGCTACGTGGTCCGTCGCAGGACAAACACGAAGCACCGCTTATGTTGTCAGCCAGCATGAAAGCCGTCCCGCCTTTGGCGGCACGCCATCGGATGCGTCTGTGGTGCGCGCAATCCTGGATCTCAACGCACGCGGATTGAAGGTCACCTTTTATCCGTTCGTGATGATGGACATTCCGGCGGAGAACGAACTCTCCGATCCCTGGAGCGGCGAAGCTTCGCAGCCCGCTTATCCGTGGCGCGGACGCATCACCTGCGATCCGGCACCGGGAAGGGAAGCCACACCCGACAACACGCCGGCGGCGGCAGGACAGGTCGCGGCTGTGTTCGGCGCGGCCGAGCCGGAGGATTTTTCGCTCTCGGGCACGAACGTCGTGTATTCCGGCGCGGAAGAATGGACGCTGCGGAGAATGGCGCTGCACTACGCGCATCTTTGCGCGGCGGCGGGCGGCGTCGACAGTTTTCTGATCGGTTCCGAATTCGAGGCGCTGACGCGCGTGCGATCCGCACCGGGCGTCTACCCCGCCGTCACGGAACTTGCAGCACTTGCGGCAGACGTGAAGGAAATTCTCGGCGAAACAAAAATTTCCTACGCCGCCAACTGGACCGAGCTTGGCGCGCATGTGATTGATGCGGAAGCACAGGAAGTCCGCTTCCCGCTCGATCCGTTGTGGGCTTCCGCTGCCATCGATTTCATCGGCGTCGATTATTACGCGCCGCTCGCCGACTGGCGCGACGGCTCGGCGCATCTCGACGCGCAAGATACGGAATCCATCTACGACCGCGATTATCTGCGCGGCAATCTGAATGCGGGAGAAGCGTTCGACTTTTTCTACACCGACGATGCGGCACGCCGCGATCAGCTTCGGACGGAAATTACCGACGGCGATTTTGGCAAGCCGTGGATCTACCGCGCGAAGGATTTGTGGAGCTGGTGGAGCGAGCCGCATGTCGAGCGTGTGGACGGCGAGGAGCTGGAGACGCCGACCGCATGGACGCCGCGCTCGAAGCCGATCTGGCTGACGGAAGCCGGTTGTCCCGCCGTGGACAAGGGCGCCAACCAGCCCAATGTTTTTCCCGATGCGAAATCTTCCGTGGGCGGCTATCCGCATTTTTCCAATCGGCGGCGAGACGATCTGATCCAGCGAAGATTTCTGGTAGCGGTGCTCGGCAAGTTCGATCCCGCGCATGGCGCGAACGACGAGGACAATCCGCCGTCGCCGCATTACGACGGCCGCATGGTCGAGCCGTCGGCGGTCTGTGCCTGGACCTGGGATGCGCGGCCCTATCCGGCGTTTCCGCTGGCGCTCGACGTATGGGCCGATGGCGTGAACTGGGAGACGGGCCACTGGCTGAACGGCAGGCTTGGTGCCGCACCGCTCGACGATCTGGTCGAGCAAATTTTAGCCGACTACGGCATCGAGGAGTTCGACGCTTCGCGCCTGCGTGGCGCGATTGACGGGTATCTGATCGACCGCCCGATGACGGCGCGTGCCGCGATCGAGCCGATGGCGCTGGCGCTTGCCTTCGACGCTGTCGAGGAAGGCAGCGGCATCGTGTTTCGCCCGCGCGGCGGCAAGCCTGTCACGACGATCCACGAGAACGATTTGATTGTCGAGGACAAAAAACCGGATTGCCGTCTCGTGCGTGCGCAGGAGACGGAAATTCCGGTGGAGGTCTCGCTCGGTTTCACCGAAGTCGCGGGCGACTACCGGCGTGCAAGCGTGCGCTCGCGGCGGCTCGTGGGATCGAGCCGGAAGGAATCCCACGCCGATCTCGCGGTCGTTGCGAGCGACGCGGTGATGGAGCGGGCGGCGGATGTGTGGCTGCAGGATTTGTGGGCGGGACGTGAAAGTGCGGAGTTCGCACTGCCGCCGAGCGCGCTGGCACTGATGCCGGGCGATGTCGCGACACTCGACTATCGCGGACGCACGCGGCTGATCGAGATTTCCGAAGTGACGGATGCCGCGGAACGGTCGATCAAGGCGCGCGCCATCGATCCGGATATTTTTGCGGTACCCGTGCGCGCACCGCGCAGCGCGTCGGTCACGCTGCCGTCCGCATCGGGACCGCCCGAGGTGATCGCACTGGATCTGCCTCCGTTGACGGAGAGCGGCGAGGCGGTGTTGCAGCATTTCGCCGTTCACGTCGCTCCTTGGCGCGGTGCCATGGCAGTGTGGCGCTCGAGCGGGGAAAGCTATGAGCGCGTGGCACTCGCGAATTTGCCTGCGATTGTCGGACTGACGCTTGACCCGTTGCCCGCCGGTCCGCTGCACCGCTGGGACGAGGCAAACTCGTTTCGTGTGAAACTGGCGAGCGGCGCGCTTTCCGCGCAATCGGAACTCGCCGTGCTTGGCGGCGCCAATGCCGCGGCACTCCGCAACGCTGACGGAAACTGGGAAGTGATCCAGTTCGGCGGCGCGGAACTTGTCGGCGCTTCGACCTATCTGTTGTCGCGCTTGTTGCGCGGCCAACTCGGCAGCGAATGGGCGATGGCGGAATCGCTCCCGGAAAATTCCGTCTTCGTTTTGCTCGACCGCGCATTGGTGCCGGCCGCGGCGGATGTAAACCTCGTTGGCCGCGCGTTTTCTTATCGCGTGGGTCCGGCGGGCGAAGATGTCGGCAGTCCCAACATGACCGCGCTTGATGCTTCCGTGGGCGTGAATGCGCTGACGCCGTGGGCGCCGGCGCATCTGCGCGCGGCCCGCTCGGAAGAAGGGGTCGCGATCCGCTGGATCCGCCGCGCGCGGAGGGGCGGCGACAGCTGGGAAATTTCCGAAGTGCCGCTTGGCGAAGCGGGCGAAGCCTATCGCGTGGAAATTCTCGACGGCGACGAGGTCGTGCGCGTGATCAGTACCTCCACTCAGGAGACGCTTTACCCGGCCGCCGACGAGATCGCCGACTTCGGCAGCGAACAATCGTCCCTGTCCGTGCGCGTAGCGCAGCTTTCCGCCATCGTAGGGGCGGGAAAACCCGCGCAAGCCGTTTTGCAAATCTGACATTTGGAATTTCAAATGCCCGAAACCGATCATCTGGCGCTGCCCTATATTGAGGCGGGGCAGGCGCAGAAACATATTACGCACAACGAGGCGCTGCGGCGGCTCGACATTGCCGTGCAACTCGCGGTGACGAGTGTCGTCTCGACGCCACCGGGATCGCCAGCAGCGGGACAACGGCACATCGTCGGCGCCAGTCCAACCGGTGCATTCACCGGTCATGCAAATCGTGTCGCCGCGTTTCAGGACGATGCGTGGGCGTTCGCCACGCCTTCGACCGGCTGGCGTGCGTGGAACATCGGCGAAGAGACGCTGCTTGTATGGAGCGGCAGCGCCTGGGAGGAATTCGCTGGAGGCGGCGGCGGTGGAGGCGGCTTCGATCCCGAAGACGTCGAATACATCTACATCAACGGTGCCGAACCCGAAGAAGCCGGGACCAAGCTCGCCGTCCGCTCCAACGACATTCTGTTCGACGCGGTCGCGGCGGCCGACTCCGGTACTGGCGATGTGCGGTTGCAGCTTTCCAAGGAAGCGAGCGGTGACACGGCTTCGGTGTTTTTCTCGCACGCTTACGATGGGCGGGCGGAATTTGGTCTCGTCGGCAGCAACGACTTTCGCCTGAAGGTTTCGGCTGACGGCGATACTTGGGTCACATCGCTGCTGGTCGATCCTGCCAGCGGGATCGTCAGCCTGCCGCTCGGTGCCGATCTCGGTGCGAGCGAGGCGACGGCAGCGCAGTTCCGCGCCAACACAGCGGACAAGGTTTTGTCGACGGATCAGGTCTGGTCGGCGGCTGCGAGCGTCTCGCTGACCGATGCAGCGACGATTGCGGTCGATCTTTCGACGGGCTTGAACTTTTCCGTGGCGCTTGGCGGAAACCGCACGCTCGGCAATCCGTCCAACACAAAAGTTGGCCAGAGCGGCGTCATCGTCGTCACGGCAAGTTCGTCGACGCGAACGCTGACGCTCGGCTCCAACTGGAAGCCGCATCAGGCGGTCGAGCTGTTTCCCGTTTCGGTGCCGACGACCGAGGCACTCGCGATTTCCTACTGGGTGGAAAGTTCGAGTGTCATCTGGATCACCGGCGCCATGCGGAGGACGCTCTGATGCTGCCGGGGATCGCCGTGCCGTCATCGCCGCTCGGCGCGCGCATGAGCGCGCTCACGGCGGCAAGCCGCGCCGACATGCTTTCGGGACTGATCCTGTGCGTCGATGCGGGCGAGGCGGCGTCCTATGCCGGCAGCGGACAGACCTGGGCCGATCTCAGCGGCAGCGGCAACGATTTCCATCTGGGTGCCGATGGAAGTGCCACTTCGACCGATCCCGCTTTTTCCGGCACGGCGGGAAAGCTTTCAGGCTCGGAAAAATGGACATTCGACGGGACGAAATATTTTCGGCTGAAGACATCGAACCCTTCGGCGATCAACGCCATCCACAAGGACGGCTGGGTCGGTTCGATGGCAGCGGTCTTTCACACCGACGGAAACACCAGCGCGCAGGTGTTCGCCGGAACCACCGGCAATGCGCTGAGCGGAACAGGTTTTTTCCTGCAGCGCTCCGGCGGTGCTAGCAACCTGACATGCCGCATCACGATCCGCAACGGAACGAGTGCCGTGCTGAACAGCGGCGATTTTGGCAGCGTGCAGGCGAACAAATGGAATTTCGCTTTCTTCAATATCGACGAGCCTGCTGGCACCGGCGTCCGCATGGTGAATGCCACTTCGGGCACATTCACCTCTACTTATTCGAGTCCCGACAGCGGCAACGCCGCGCAGACGCTCGAAATTGGCGCGCGCGGCGGCGGCATCAATCCGGTCACGGCTGCGGACAGCATCGCGATCTACATGCTGTGGAATGGCGTTGCTCATTCCGCCACGAAAGCGCTTGCGCTGTTCAGTCTGCTGCGCGGCCGTTTCGCGATGTGATTTTTTGGTTTTTCCTGAAAGCAAATCCATCCGCCGCTCGCAGGCGGATTTTTATGAGGAGTAGATTATGAATCTGGAAGTTTTGCAGAGTTGGGTTCGCCAGGCATTGACGCTGATCGGCGGAATTTTTGTCGCGCGTGGAACGATCAGTGCCGAGACGCTCACCTCCGTCGTCACCAATGTTTCGACCATCTTCGGCTCGGTCGCGGTTCTCGTCTCGATCTGGTGGTCGTGGCGGTCGCACAAAGAATCCTGAGCATGAACTGGGTCGGCTTCCTCGCCGCCCTGGCGCGGCTGCTCACGACCGTGTTTTCGACAGTGCGCGACTGGACCATGCGCGCATTCGGCGAGGCGAAGGGCAGGGCGGAAGCGGCCGTGGATCACGCGGCCGCCGCGGAACAGGCGGGCCGGGAAATGCAGGAAATCGCGCGGCATCCGCCCACGCGCGAAGAACTCCAGAAACGTCTAGAAGAAGGCAGCGCATGAAAACGAACTGCAAGGCATTTCTCATTTACGGCCTCGTCGGCGGGCCGTTCCCCTATGGCTGGGGCTATTCGCTCGGCCTCGACCGCCTGCGCGACGATCTGCGGGCGGCGGGCGTGGGGGCAAGCACGCATGTCGAGGGCGTGCTCATTCCCTACACGAACGTGCTGTTTCTCACGTCGAAGGTCCGTGAAGCAGCAAAGGCGGGCAACAAGATCGTGCTCGCCGGTCACTCGATGGGCGCCGATGCGGCGGCGATGATCGCGTACCGGCTCGAAAAAGAAAACATTCCCGTCGAATTGCTGGTCGGCCTCGATCCGACGAAATTCGGCTGTCCTTATATTCCGGCGAACGTGAAGCGGGCACTCTGCTTTTTCCAGAAGCGCGAACTGCTCGGCCGCGGGAATTTTCATGCGGCGTCCGGATTCCGCGGCGAGCTTTCCAACGAGCGCGTCGAGGTCGGCCACAAGGAAATGGACGACTCCAGGGAAATCCGCGCGCGCATCGTCGCCGAAGTGCGGAAGCTCTTGCCAGTCTAACGTCATCCCGGACGGCGCCGGTTTCCGGCGGCGATCCGGGATCGCTTTCAGTCGAACGATCCCGGCGCGCGCTGCGCTTGGCCGGGATGACGGATCAAACATGAAACTGATTTGCATCGGCCTGCTCGTCACTGTGTGCCGGACGGTGGAAGCACCACCGGCACGGGTGACGGTTGCCGTTTGTCCCGTCACCGCAAGCTGGTCCGTCCCCTTCCAGCGGAGGCTCGCCGCCGAGCTGCGGGCGATGCCGGAAGGCAGTGCCGCGGAGCAGGCGGTTGCCGAAGCCGTCAGCCTGCGCGATCAGGCGCGGGCCTGCCGGGCCAGAACGGGGCGCTAACGCCTTAACGACATTTGCAAATTCCCTGCGGGAAAGCGGCCGGAGCCATTCCGCCCCGGCTGACACGCCGCCCCCCGCAATGGCACAATCCGGCCCGAGTCGACCTCTAGAACCGGGCCCGCATGCGCCTCCTCGTTGTCGAAGACGATCCCGACCTCAACCGCCAGATTTGCTCCGCGCTGACCGACGCCGGTTACGCGGTCGACAAGGCGTTCGACGGAGAGGAAGGGCACTTCCTCGGCGACAGCGAGCCATACGACGCGATCGTGCTCGATCTCGGCCTGCCGAAGATGGACGGCATCTCCGTCCTTGAATCGTGGCGGCGCACCGGGAAGTCGATGCCGGTTCTGATCCTCACCGCGCGCGACCGCTGGTCCGACAAGGTACAGGGCTTCGATGCCGGTGCGGACGATTACGTCGCCAAGCCCTTCCACATGGAAGAAGTGCTCGCCCGCCTGCGCGCGCTCTTGCGCCGCGCGTCCGGTCACGCGAGCAACGAACTCACCTGCGGGCCGGTCCGCCTCGATGCACGCTCCTCGCGCGTGACCGTCGACGGCAATCCCATCCGGCTCACCTCCCATGAATACCGCTTGCTCGCCTATCTGATGCACCATTCGGGCCGCGTGGTTTCCCGCACCGAACTCGTCGAGCATCTCTACGATCAGGATTTCGACCGCGACTCCAATACGATCGAAGTGTTCGTCGGCCGCCTCCGCAAAAAGCTCGGCATCGACGTGATCCAGACCGTGCGCGGGCTTGGCTATCGCCTCAGCCCGCCCGCCGATGCGCGCTAGTTCACTAGCGCGGCGCCTGTTCCTCACGGCGCTGATTGTCAGCGCGCTCGTCCTCATCGCGAGCGGCTTTCTGCTTTCCTCCCTCTACCGCACTTCCGTCGAACGCGCGTTCGACCGCCGTCTCACCGTGTATCTGAAAACGATCGTGGTGGATGTCGCGAGCGCGCCATCCGGCTCGCTGCCGGAACCGGCACCGCTCGGCGAGCCGCTGTTCCAGATTCCGACTTCGGGCTGGTACTGGCAGATCGCCCGCATCACCGGCGATATCCGCGAATACAAGCGCTCTCCCTCCGTGCCGGCGGACGTTTCGATCAGCCTCGAAGACCAGAACGTGCCTTTGCGCGCCGGCGGTGGACGCGAGGGCTACAAGGCCGGTCCCGAAGACCAGATCCTCCGTGTAGTCGAGCGCGAAATCGATCTTGGCGAAGACGGCCGCTATCTCGCATCCGTTGCCGCCGACGCGCTCGAAATCGACGACGAAGTCGACGACTTCAACGACGCGATCCTCATTACATTCGGTCTTCTGGGTTTCATCTTCATCGTGACCGCCTGGTTCCAGGTGCGCTTTGGCCTGCGTCCGCTGAAGCAGATTTCCGCGGCACTATCCGCCATCCGTTCCGGCAAGACCGAGCGGCTGGAAGGAAATTTTCCGGCGGAAATCGCGCCCCTCGCGGGCGAAGTGAACGCACTCATTGAATCGAACCGCGAGGTCGTCGGCCGCGCGCGCACCCATGTCGGCAATCTCGCGCACGCCCTGAAGACCCCGATTTCTGTGCTGCTGAACGAAAGCAGCAGCCATCCGGAAGTCGCCGCCGACAAGGTCAAGGAACAGGTCGAGGTGATGCGCGAGCAGGTGCAGCGGCATCTGGAGCGCGCGCGGCTCGCCGCCCGCATCGCCGTGATCGGCACGGTGATCGAGGTGACGCCGGTGCTGAATGCCGTGCTCCGCACGATGGAAAAAATCCACCGCGACCGCAGGCTCGCGATGGAAAGCCGCGTCATGGACCAGCTTAAATTTCACGGCGAGCAGCAGGACCTCGAAGAGATGCTCGGCAATCTCATCGACAACGCCTGCAAATGGGCCTCGACGCGCATCGATGTCGAAGTATTCGCCGAAACGCGCCGCGATACGGCGGGCCGCACCTATTTTCACATCGTGATCGACGACGACGGCCCCGGCCTTTCGCCCGATGCGCGGCAGGACGTGCTGAACAATCGCGGCCGCCGTCTCGACGAGACAAAGCCCGGCTCCGGCCTCGGCCTCTCCATTGTGGTCGATCTCGCTTCGCTCTACGGCGGCAGGCTCGAACTCGGCACGGCACCCATCGGCGGCTTGCGGGCCGAACTCGTATTGCCGTCCGCCACCTAATTTTGCCCAAATTTACGTTCGTGTTAGGAACGTCCCTGTAGTGTATTTCCGCAGTGCGATAGCGGACAGTTCCCTCGCGTCGCATTTGAAAGGCGCATCCATGCAAAGCCTCGTTCTCCATAAGCCCGTAGCGATTGCGCTTGCCGCCGCCATGCTGGCCGGCTGCGCGGGAGAGCCTGGCCCGAAGACCGGAGCCGGTGTCGCATCGGGCGCCATCGCGGGCGGCCTCATTGGTGCCGCGACCGGACGTGGCGGCCGGGATGTCGTCGCAGGCGCGCTGATCGGCGGCCTCGTGGGCGGCATGATCGGCAATGCGCTCGACGAGGACGACCGCCGCCGTGCCTACGCGGCGGAAATGCAGGCGCTCGAATATGGCGGTCCCGGCACGCCCCATAGCTGGCGCGGCGAACGCGGCGCCTACGGCACCATCGTTCCCGGCCCGCAATATGCGCGTTCCGGTTACGCGCGCTGCCGCGAATACACCCATACGATTTACATCAACGGCCGCCCGGAAACCTCGCGTGGCGTTGCATGCCGCAATCCCGACGGCAGCTGGACCCCTGTCAGCTAACTTGCGCCTGAACCGGCAGCGACAAAGCGCCGGTCTTTCCGCCATCGCCGGTCTCGACTAGGACTTTCGTCCGGAGACGCGATGCTGTTCTGGCTGTTCTTTGCGACAATGACGGGTGCGGCGGTGTTCGCGGTGCTCTGGCCGCTCGCGTTCTCGCGCGTGCGCATTGCCGGAGAAGCCGAAGCGGATCTCGCCGTCTATCGCGACCAGCTTGCCGAAATCGACCGCGACCGCGCGCGCAACCTGATTGGTGAGCGCGAAGCCGAAGCCGCGCGCCTCGAAGTATCCCGCCGCATTCTCGCGCTCGATTCCATCAGGAACAAAACGGCCGCGAAAAGCGATGCTCTCTGGCGCCGCCGTGCGATTGCATCGCTCGCGATTGTCGCCGTGCCGGCGATGGCGATCGGCGTCTATGCCGTGACCGGCTCCCCGCAGCTTCCCGATGCACCGCTCGCGGCCCGGCTGAACAGCGAGCCTTCCCGCTCCGACGTCATGATCCTCGTGCGCCGCATTGAGGACCATCTCGCCAAAAATCCCGCTGATGGCCGCGGCTGGGAACTGCTCGGACCCGTCTATCTGATGTACGGCCGTTTCGCCGATGCCGTGAAAGCGCGCTCGAACGCGATCAAACTGCTCGGTTCGACGCCGCAGCGCGAAGCCGATCTCGGCGAGGCACTGGTGGCGGTGGGTGAGGGCAGCGTCACGCCGGAAGCGCAGCAGGCTTTCGAGCGCGCGCTCGCGGCGGAACCGGGCAATCCCAAGGCGGCTTTCTTCAAAGGACTTGCCGCGGCACAGGCCGGCAACGATGCCGGTGCACTCGAAACATGGAAGCTCCTGGCCGCCAGCGAAACTTCCGGGCCTTGGCGGAACGAGGCATTGCGGCGTATCCAGATGCTGGAGCGCAAGCAATGACCCGCCGCCAGCGCCGCCTGACATTGATTGGAATTTCGCTCGCCGTGCTCGGCCTTGCGGCGGCACTTGCCTTGTCGGCGCTGCGCGAGTCGATCGTGTTCTTTTATTCGCCGACCGAAATCGCGGAGAAGAATATCGCGCCCGGCCAGCGCATCCGCATCGGCGGCCTCGTGAAGGAAGCGAGCGTGCAGAAGAACGGCCTCGATGCCCGTTTCGAGGTGACGGACGGCGGCAAGTCGCTCGCGGTCACCTATAAAGGTGTGCTGCCCGATCTTTTCCGCGAGAAGCAGGGGGTCGTCGCCGAAGGGGCGCTCGACGCATCCGGCGTGTTCCGCGCCGACACGGTGCTCGCCAAGCACGACGAAAATTACATGCCGAAGGAAGTGGCCGACGCGCTGAAGAAGCAGGGCCACTGGCAGGAAGAAAAGGGGAAGGCGAAGTGATCGCCGAACTCTCTCATTACGCGCTGGTGCTCGCCTTCGCGCTGGCGCTCGTGCAGACGGTGGTGCCGGTCTGGGGTGCCGCGAAAAACGACGCGACGCTGATGGCGGTGGCGGAGCCCGTTTCGTATGCGGGTCTCGCCTTCGTTGCCTTTTCCTTCTTCGGCCTGATGGCACTTTACGTCGGCTCCGATTTTTCCGTCTCGAATGTGTACGAGAACTCCCATTCCGCGATGGCGGTGGTCTACAAATTCACCGGCGTGTGGGGAAACCACGAAGGCTCCATGGTGCTGTGGGTCTTCGTGCTGTCGATTTTCTCCGCACTCGTGGCACTCTTCGGACGCCATCTGCCGGATCGCTTGCGCGCGAATGTGCTCGGTGTGCAGGGCTCCATCGCCGCGGCGTTTCTTCTTTTTATTCTTGCGACGTCCAATCCGTTCCTGCGCCTCGATCCGGCGCCCGCCGAAGGCCGCGACCTCAATCCGATCCTGCAAGACCTCGGCCTCGCGATCCACCCGCCGCTGCTGTATCTCGGCTATGTCGGCTTCTCGATCGCGTTCGCGTTCGCCGTTGCCGCGCTGATCGAAGGCAAGATCGACGCGGCCTGGGCGCGTTGGGTGCGGCCGTGGACGCTGACCGCGTGGATTTTCCTGACGCTCGGAATTTCGATGGGCTCCTACTGGGCCTATTACGAACTCGGCTGGGGCGGCTTCTGGTTCTGGGACCCGGTGGAGAACGCCTCGGTGATGCCGTGGCTCGCGGGCACGGCCCTGCTTCACTCGGCGGTGGTGATGGAAAAGCGCGACGCGCTGAAGGTCTGGACCATCCTGCTCGCGATCCTCACATTTTCGCTTTCGCTGCTCGGGACGTTTCTGGTGCGCTCCGGCGTGCTGACATCGGTGCATGCCTTCGCGACCGATCCGACGCGCGGCGTGTTCATTCTCTGTATCCTTATTTTCTTCATCGGCGGCTCGCTCGCGCTGTTCGCGCTGCGCGCGGCGGAACTGAAGCAGGGCGGCATTTTTGCGCCGGTCTCCCGCGAGGGCGCGCTGATCGTCAACAATCTGCTGCTGACAACGGCGGCCGCCACGGTGCTGACCGGCACTCTCTATCCGCTGGCGCTCGAGGCGCTGACCGGCGACAAGATTTCCGTCGGGCCGCCTTTTTTCAACAACACCATCGGGCCGCTGTTTCTCATCTTGCTGGTGTTGATGCCTGCGGGGCCGCTGCTCGCCTGGAAGCGCGGCGATGCGTATGGCGCAGCACAGCGGCTCACGGCTGCGGCTGGGATCGCGCTTGTTGTTGCGATGATCACGCTTTGGCTGACACAGGGCGCCCCCTTGCTCGGCATCGCCGGACTGTTCGCAGGAATGTTCGCGATTGTTGGCGCACTCACCGAACTTGCCGACCGCACCGCGCTGTTCCGCGAACCGTTCCGCTCCAGCATGGCGCGGGCGAGGGGACTGCCGCGTTCCGCATGGGGTACGGCCATCGCCCACGCAGGCATCGGGATTTCGCTGATCGGCGTCGTCGCCGAAACCGGCTGGGCGCAGGAACGCATCGCCTCGCTCAAGCCCGGCGAGCGGGTTTCCATTTCCGGATACGAACTGGTGTTCCGCAGTGTCGACAAGGTGGACGGTCCGAACTGGCGCGCGGAGGTCGGTCATTTCGATGTGCGCGTGGCCGGTGTCACGGTCGCGAAACTCGATCCGGCCAAGCGCGTGTACATCGCGCGCAACCAGCCGACGACCGAAGCGGGCATCAAGACCTTCGGCTTCGGCCAGCTTTACGTAAGCCTCGGCGACAGCGAACCGGACGGCGGCATCTCCGCGCGCATCTACTGGAAGCCCTATGTCACGCTGATCTGGCTCGGCACCATCGTGATGGCGCTGGGCGGATTGCTTTCGCTGTCGGATCGACGGTTGCGCGTAGGCGCGCCGCGTCCTGCCGCGAAACGCTTGGCCGCGACCCCAGCGGAATGACCATGCGCCGCGTTCTGATTTCTCTCGCCCTGATCGCTTCGCTCGCTGCACCTGCGTTCGCGGTCCAGCCCGGCGAGCAGCTTGCCGATCCGGCGCTGGAGGCGCGTGCGCGGGTGCTCTCCAAGACGCTTCGCTGCATGGTCTGCCAGAACGAATCCATCGACGAATCGAACGCGCCGCTGGCGAAGGATCTCCGCATCCTCGTGCGCGAACGGCTGCAGGCGGGCGACAGCGACGCAACCGTGCGGGAGTTTCTGGTCACGCGGTACGGTGAGTTCGTCCTGCTGCAACCGCGCTTCGGCACGCGAACTCTTTTGTTATGGGGTATTCCGCTGCTGGTGCTGGTACTGGGCGGTGTTTTCTTCGTGCTTCCGCTGGCCCGCCGTCAGCCGGAGCCGCAAAAGGCGCTTTCCGCCGGCGAAAAAAAGCGGCTGGCGGCGATCCTCGGCAAGAACAAGAAACCGTGAGATTGCAGCACCTTACCAATTTGTAATTTGGCGGTGAGAGCGCCGTAAGGCGGCCCTCCCTATATGTCTCCGCAACGATGCCCTTTGGGGGCGAATTTCCAAGCGGAGACAATGATGTTGCCCAACCAAGACCAGAATTCCCCCGCCACCCCCACCGGCACCGTAAAGCGGCACCGGTCCTTCCTCCTCGCCGGTGTGTTTGCATTCGCGATTGCAGGCTTCGCCGCCGGTCAGGTCTTCCTCCCGAATTCCTCAGGTACGTCCGCGATCGCCCAGATCACGACCGACCGGCCCGCGCACCAGTATTCCTTCGCGGATGTGGTCGAGCGCGTCAGCCCGGCGGTGGTCAGCGTCAAGGTCAAGGTCGACCAGCCGCAGAGCATGAGCCTCGACGGCGACAGCTTCAATCGCGGCGAAGTTCCTCCGCAGATGGAAGAGTTCTTCAAGCGCTTCTTCGGTGAGCGCGGCATGCCCAACCGCCGTGGCGAAAATCCGCGCGGGCCGAACCGCCGCGCCTCGGGGCAGGGCTCCGGCTTCTTCATTTCCGCCGACGGTTTTGTCGTGACCAACAACCACGTCATCGACAAGTCGACCGAGGTCGAGATCACGACCAACGACGGCAAGAGCTATCCGGCGAAAGTGGTCGGCACCGACCCGCGCACGGACGTGGCGCTGCTGAAGGTCGATGGCCGCAAGGACTTCCCCTGGGTGAAGTTCGGCGCGAACCCGCCGCGTGTCGGCGACTGGGTGCTCGCGGTCGGCAATCCGTTCGGCCTCGGCGGCACCGTTACCGCCGGCATCGTCTCGGCGCGCGGCCGCGACATCGGCGCGAACGTCTATGACGACTTCATCCAGATCGACGCGGCCGTCAACCGCGGCAACTCCGGCGGCCCGACCTTCAACCTCGCCGGCGAAGTGATCGGCGTGAACACCGCCATCGTCTCGCCGTCCGGCGGCAATGTCGGCATCGCGTTCGCGATCCCGGCGGAGAACGTCAACCGCATCGTCACTTCGCTGAAGGAAAGCGGATCGGTCACGCGCGGCTTCATCGGCGTCAACATCCAGCCGATCACCAAGGAAATCGCGGAATCGATCGGCCTCAAGGAAGAGGGCGGTGCCCTTGTCTCCGATGTCTCCGCCGATGCGCCCGCTGCGAAGGCCGGGATCAAAACCGGCGACGCGATCCTCGCGGTGGAAGGCGATCGCCTGAAGGATGCTCGCGATCTTTCCCGCCGTATCGCGGCCAAGGCGCCGAACACGCCGGTCAAGCTCACCGTCCTGCGCGACGGCAAGGAGCAGACCGTCACCGTCACCCTCGGCAAGCTGCCGGACCAGCAGCGCGCGTCGGTGACGCCGCAGCGGAACGAACGCAACTCGTCTTCGTCCACCAACGACACGCGCCTCGGCCTGTCGCTGGCCCCGGCGAAGTCGGTGGCCGGTGCCGGCAATGATGGTGTCGTCGTCACCAACGTGTCGCCGAACGGTCCGGGTGCGGACCGCGGGTTCCGCTCCGGCGACGTGATTGTCGAGGTGGCGGGCAAGCCCGTTTCCTCGCCGAATGAAGTGCGCGACGCCTTCGATGCCGCGCGCAAGGACAGCAAGAATGTCGTTCTTCTCCGGGTCAAGCGCGAGAATAACACGCGCTTCGTCACCCTCCCGGTGGAGCGCGGCTAACGTTAGGGACTCTGGTGGCGGCCCCGTCGCCCCCTGCCGTCGCCGGTATCCCTGGGCGGGAGGTCTAAAAGCCTCCCGCCCAAATTTTCATCCTCACCGCGAGGGACTATGTTGCCGAACAAGGATCCGGCGATTCCCGGAACGGCGGAGCAGGTACGCATGCGCCTCCTCGTGATCGAAGACGACAGGGAAGCGGCGGAGTATCTCCGCAAGGCGCTGCGCGAGGCCGGCCACATGGCCGAGATCGCGCATGACGGCGAGGAAGGTTTTGTCGCGGCCCTCGACGGCGAATTCGACGTGCTGGTGGTGGACCGCATGCTGCCGAAGCGCGACGGGCTTTCGGTCATCTCCGACCTGCGCGCGCGCGGGAAGACGACGCCCGTTCTCATTCTCTCTGCCCTCGGACAGGTGGACGACCGCGTGACCGGCCTGCGCGCGGGCGGCGACGACTATCTCTCCAAGCCATATGCGTTTTCCGAACTGCTCGCGCGCATCGAGGCGCTCTCGCGCCGCCGCGCATCGCAGCCCGGCGACACGCATTACAAGGTCGCGGACCTCGAACTCGACCGGCTCTCCCATCGCGTGACGCGCAGCGGGCAGGAAATTCCGCTGCAGCCGCGCGAATTCCGCCTGCTCGAATATCTCATGCGGCACGCGGGACAGGTGGTCACGCGCACGATGTTGCTGGAAAACGTCTGGGATTATCACTTCGATCCGCAGACCAACGTGATCGACGTGCATGTCTCCCGGCTGCGTTCGAAGATCGACAAGGGCTTCGACCGGGCGCTGCTGCATACCGTGCGTGGTGCCGGATACATGATCCGTGACGGCGCTCGGTAAACTCGTCCGCACGACGGCGTTCAAGCTGATCGCCGTCTACCTGCTGGTGTTTGCGCTGTTCGCCGGCGGCACCATCGCCTATCTCGCCCGCCATACGCAGCAGCTCGTCGTCTCGCAAATCACCGAGAACATCGAAGCCGAAGTCCGCGATCTCAAGGATCAGTTCATTTCCGGCGGCATCGCGAGGCTTGTCGATGTGGTCGAGGCGCGCGTCTCCCAGCCCGGTTCCAACCTCTACATTCTTACGACCTACACGGGCACGGCCTTCGTCAGCAACGCGGACATTCCGAATAACGTGCTGGCGCTGCCCGGCTGGCAGGAAATTTCTTATCACCGCTCCGACGAGCCCGGCTCTGAAAAGAACAGCCGCGCGCTCGTGAAAGTCGAAGTGCTGGACGGCGGGTTTCGTCTTCTGGTCGGCCGCGATTTCGAGGAACGCGACCGGCTGAGGCAGATCCTCGCCAAGCCCGCCCGCTGGGCGGTGGTGGCAATCGTGTTGCTCGGCATCGCCGGCGGCATTTTCGTCGCGCGCCGCGTGCTGAAACGCATCGATGCCATGACCGAGAGCGGCGAACGCATCATGCTCGGCGATCTCACCGGGCGTTTGCCCGTGACCGGCACCGGCGACGAGTTCGACCGCCTCGCGAGCAGCCTGAATGCGATGCTGGAACGGATCGAGGCGCTGATGGGCGGCCTGAAACAGGTCTCCGACAATATCGCGCACGACCTCAAGACACCGCTGACGCGGCTCCGCAATCAGGCGGAAGAGGCGCTGCGCTCCGCGAAATCGGAAAAGGATTACCAGAAGGCGCTGCACGCCACGATCGAGGAATCGGACGGGTTGATCCGCACCTTCGATGCGTTGCTGCTGATCGCGCGCGCCGAAGCGGGCGAGGCGCGCAAGCACATGGTCGATTTCGACGCGGCCGAAACCGCGGAAAGTGTTGCCGAACTCTACGAGCCGCTGGCGGAGGAAAAGGGCATTGCGCTTCGTGTCGATGCAGCGGGGCCGCTCAACATTCACGGCAGCCGCGAACTGATCGGCCAGGCGCTCGCGAACCTTCTCGACAACGCGCTGAAATATGGGGCTTCGGGGTCGCCGCCGGAAATTCTGCTGTCCGCCCGCATCGAGCGCGACCGGCTGCTGCTCACCGTCGCCGATCGTGGCCCCGGTATCGCGGAACAGGACCGCGCCCGCGTGACCGAGCGATTCGTCCGGCTTGAGCAGAGCCGCTCCATGCCCGGCGCCGGGCTCGGCCTCTCGCTCGCGTCCGCCGTGGCGCAATTGCACGGCGGAACCCTCATCCTCGAGGACAACGCTCCGGGCCTTCGCGTAACGCTCGCGATTCCGGTCAGGCCGCGCTAATCACTGTCGTCCCGGCCGAAGGCGCTGGAAGCGCCGGAGAGCCGGGACCCATAAACAACTTCGTTTCCGTTGGTGTTTATGGATTCCCGCTTTCGCGGGAACGACGTATGTGATTGTCACTTGTTGAATAAATAATGGTGGTTCTCTGAATCCGGCTTCGTTAACCGCTCGCATCACCGAATTTCCGCGCGCCGCCGATGCGGAGCGCGCGGCTTCGCGCTTTGCCGAATTGCTGTCCGAAGCGGACAAGCCGGTGCGCACGAAGCTGGAGGCGCTCGCGCCGCAAGGCTCGCCTGCACGCAATCTTCTCGAGGCCATCGCCGACCAGTCGCCATTTTTGTTCAATATTGCGAAATCCGATCCTGCCGCACTACTGCAATCGCTGGAAAGCGAGCCGGAGGCGCGGATCGCCTCGCTTGTGAAAGATGCGGCGAAAGCGGTCGCGGATGCTTCCGGCGAGGAGGTTGCCATGAAATCGCTTCGCAAGATGCGGAGCGATGCCGCCCTCCTGATCGCGATGGCGGACATGGGCGGCGCGTGGAAGCTTGCCGAAGTCACGCATGCGCTCACCTCCGTCGCCGAAACCGCGATTTCGAGCGGCGTCGATTTTCTGCTGCGGCAGGCGGCCGCGGCGGGAAAAATCCGCCTCCGCAATCCGGACAAGCCGGGCGAGGGCACGGGCTATTTTGCGCTCGGTATGGGCAAGCTCGGTGCGCGCGAACTGAATTATTCCTCCGACATCGACCTGATCGTACTCTACGATCCGTCGGCGCCCCTGGAGCGCAATCTCGATCCGGCACCCTTCTTCGTGCGGCTGACGCGCGATCTCGTGAAGCTGTTGCAGGATCGCACGGCGGACGGATACGTGTTCCGCGTCGATCTGCGTCTGCGTCCCGATCCCGGCTCAACCCAGGTGGCGCTTTCGACTGCGTCCGCACTTTCCTATTACGAGCACACCGGCCAGACCTGGGAGCGCGCCGCCATGATCAAGGCGCGCGTCGTCGGCGGCGATGTAGCCGCGGGCGAGGCGTATCTGCGGGAAATCTCCCCCTTCATGTGGCGGCGCTATCTCGACCACGCGGCCATTGCCGACGTGCACGACATGAAGCGGCAGATTCATGCGTTTCGCGGTCACGAGGAAATCGCCGTCGAAGGGCATAACGTAAAGCTCGGCCGCGGCGGCATCCGCGAGATCGAGTTTTTCGTGCAGACGCAGCAGTTGATCGCGGGCGGACGCGCGCCCGCGCTGCGCGGGCGCGAAACCATCCCGATGCTGACGACGCTTGCCGAACAGAAATGGATCAGCGGAGAGGCGCGCGACCAGCTTGCCGCGGCCTACGATTTTTTGCGCCGCGTCGAGCATCGTCTGCAGATGGTCGCGGACGAACAGACGCACACGCTGCCCGAAGAGAAAGATGCGCTCGAGCGCTTCGCGCGCTTTTTTGGCATGGAAAATCGCGATGCCTTCGCCGATGCGCTTGTCCCGCATCTCCGCAACGTGCAGCGGCATTACGCGAGCCTGTTCGAGGACGCGCCGCCGCTTGCGGCCATAGAGGGCCGCTTCGATTTTTCCGTGGAGAGCGGCGACAAGGAGACGCTCGACACGCTGCGCCGTCTCGGCTTTCAGGAGGCTTTGTCCGCCCATTCCACCGTGCGCGAATGGCTCGCCGGCGCGCATCGTGCGTTGAATTCGGAGGCGGCGAGGGGAGACTTGCAGGCGATCCTGCCCGCGTTTCTGTCGGCGCTAGCCCGAACCGGCAACGCCGATGCGGCGATCCTCGCCGCCGATAAATTCTTCTCCGCACTTCCGGGCGCGCAGCGGCTGCTCGGCGCGCTGCGGACGCATCCGGACCTCGTGCAACTGCTCGCGGCGATTCTCGGTACGGCACCCCGGCTCGGCACCATCGTGGCCCATTCGCCGTCGGTGCTCGACGGCCTGCTCGATCCGGCATTTTTCGGCGCACCGCCGGATGAAGCGGTGCTGACCGCAAGGCTCGATGCAGTGCTCGCACAGGCACAAAGCGAGGAGGAGTTTCTCGACCTCGCCCGCCGCTTCGGGCGCGAGCAGCAGGTGCTGATTGGTGTCCGGCTCATTTCCGGTACGATCAATGCGAGCCGTGCGGGTGAGGCCTATGCGCGGCTCGCGGTGGTGCTGATCCGCGCGATCCACAAATCCGTGAGCGAGCGTTTCGCCCAGACACACGGCATGCTGAAAAATTCAAAATCCGCCGTGGTTGCCTTCGGCAAGCTCGGCAGCAACGAGATGACGGCCGGCTCCGATCTCGACCTGATCCTGCTGTACGATTTCGATCCTGAGCATCCTGAGTCCGATGGTCAGCGCCCGCTGCCCGCCTCGCAGTATTTTGCCCGCCTCACGCAACGTCTCGTGAGCGCGCTCACGATCCCCACCAATCTCGGAAAATTATACGAAGTCGACATGCGCCTGCGGCCCTCCGGCCGCTCGGGACCGCTCGCAACTTCGCTGGAAAGTTTCGCAAACTACCAGCGCGACGAGGCGTGGACCTGGGAGCAAATGGCGCTCACCCGTGCGCGCGTCGTTTCCGCCGACGAGGATTTCCGCGCGCGCGTGACGGAGGAAATCCGAAACGTGCTGCGCCGTGAGCGCGATCCGGTTGCCATAGCGGGCGATGTCGGGGAAATGCGCAAGGCCATCGCCGAGGAGAAAGGCGAGGGCGACCGCTGGGACCTGAAATATGCAGCGGGCGGGCTGATTGATCTCGAATTCATCGCGCAATTCCTGCAGCTCGCGCATGCAAGCAGCCAGCCGGAAATTCTCGATCCTTCAACCGCGCGCGTATTGGAAGCGGCGCAGGCGCTAAAAATCCTCAAGCCTGAAGTGTCTGAAACATTGCGCGCGGCCTTCGTGCTGCATCACGATCTGACACAGATTCTGCGCGTGTGCCTGCCGGCGAAATTCGATCCGGCGAAAGTGACGCCAAGCCTGCATGCCATGATGGCGCGCGCCGCCGGGCTGCCCGACTTTGCCACGCTCGACGCGCATCTCGCCGAGACACAGGCGAAAGTCCGCAAGCATTTTCAGGAAATCGTCGGCGAGTGAGCGACGCGGATCAGGCCGCTTCTTCGGTCCGTTCCTGCGGCGGTCCGGCCAGCGGCAGGCGAACGAACACCGCCGTGCCGACATTTTCGATGGAGCGGATTTTCATGCGGCCGCGATGCAATTCCGCGAGTGATTTTGCAATCGCGAGCCCGAGCCCTGAACCCGCGTAAGTTTTGGTGAACTGGCTTTCCACCTGCTCGAACGGACGGCCAAGCCGCCGCAGCGCCTGCCGCGAAATGCCGATGCCGGAGTCCTCGATCACCAGCATGGCGTGGTTGCAGGAAGTCCATGCATGAATGCCGACGCGGCCGCCTTCCTCGGTGAACTTGATCGAGTTGGAAAGGAGATTGAGCAGAATCTGCTTGATTGCCCGCCGGTCGCCGCGCATCGCCAGTCCCGGTGCGATGTCCGAATGGAGGCTGATCAGTTTCTGGTTCGCGCGCACCGACGTCACGCGCATCGCCTCCGCCACGATGGAGTCGAGCTGGATTTCCTCCAGATCGAGCCGCAGCCGTCCCGCCTCGATCTTCGACATGTCGAGAATGTCGTTGATAACCTCGAGCAGATAGCGCCCGCTGTCGCGGATGTCGCGGCAGTATTCGTGATATTTCTCCGCCCCCAGTTCGCCGAACATGCCCGACTCCATGATCTCGGAAAAACCGATGATCGCATTGAGCGGGGTCCGCAGTTCGTGACTCATATTGGCGAGGAAGTCGGACTTCGCCTGGTTCGCCTCTTCGGATTTCTGCGCAAGCTCCGCGAGTTGCTGCGCCTGCAATTCGAGCTTCTGCTGGGACGTGCGCAGGTCCGCGATCATTCCCTTCAGTTGCTTTTCGCTGTCGACAAGTTGCTCCTCGTGTTTCTTCAGCGCGGTGATGTCCGTGCCGACCGAAACGAAGCCGCCGTCGGTCGTGCGCCGTTCGCTGATCATCAGCCAGTGACCGTCGCCGGTTCTCGCTTCGAACGAGCGCGAGCCGTCCTCGGTGCGGTCATCCGACTTGATCGGTTCGCGTTTCAATAGCTGGCGTCCCGACGACATCACGTCGTGGTAAGGCGTTCCCGGTTCGGTCGCCGCATCCGGGAGCCGGTGCAGCGTCTGGAATTTGGAATTGCAAAGCACCAGCCGGTCTTCCGAATCCCACAACACAAACGCTTCCGAGATCGTGTCGACGGCGGCGCGCAGGCGCATGTCCGAAGTCGCCTCGCGCTGGGCGAGGCGCTTTTCCTCGTTGATGTCGACCGCGATGCCGACGATGTGCCGTGCCCCGCTTTCAAGCTCGACGAGTTCCGCGCGGGCGCGCAGCCAGACCCATTCGCCGCTGGAGTGGCGCATGCGGAAGGCGCGGTCGATGGTGCCGTCGGAATTTTCCGCAAGATGCTTGGCAACGTCATAGAGGCTGCCGTCGTCGGGATGCACGAGCGCATCCACTTCGCCGAACGAAAGCAGTTCCTCGCGCGGCGGAAAGCCCACGATCTCGAACATGGAGTCCGACCAGTAGATTTGCCCGCGCGCGAGGTCCCAATCCCAGAGGCCGCAGCGTCCGCGATTGAGCGCCGTATCGATCCGCGCGCGGACCATTTCGAAAATCGTATCGGCTTCACGCGCACGCGCCGACTGCCAGTGGAAGGCGAAACCGAGGATCAGCAGCACGAAGCCCGCCGTGGCGACCAGCGTCACGATCATCGCGGAATCCGTCCGCCAGCGGTTAAGCGGCTGTGTCAGCGGCTGGATGGCCGTCAGCTTCATGCCAAGCGATGGAAGCTCCTGGGTTGCGGCGATCGCCTTGGTGCCGTCCTCCAGCACGAATTCGAACACAGGCGCACTTTCCGCGAACAGCCGCATCGCTTCGGCGCCGATCGTCTGTGCGAGTTCGCGCTTTGCATCGACCGGTGCGAGTGCCGCGTCCGTCCCCGCGATCACCGCGGCATTCTCGTCAGAAATATAGAAACGATAATCGCTGCCGGAAATCGCGGGCACGGCCTGCATCAGCGCGGACTGGATGCGCGCCTGTGAGTTCTCTTCCTGCACATGCCGTGAAACTTTTTCGGCGGTGAGTTGCGCGAGCAGCGAAAGTTCCTTGCGTGCGTGCGAAATCGTTTCGCTGCGGTTGTCCATGATGAGGACGACCGCGCCTACCGAAAAAGCAAAGAGGAAAAAAACAATCAGGAACGGGACGGCGCGGCGGAGCAGCGGTTCGGAGTCGAGCAGCCGCTGATAGGCGCTCCGGGTGAGGGGCCCGTCGGTGCCGCGTACGCCCAGAACGCGCAGTTTCGCGTTGCCGGTCTGCACGCGCCCCATCTGCCGGTTCTCCCCGCTAGGTCCCGACACCCGTTTGCGAAGCAGTTGCTTCGATTCGACTCATAAGAATCGAAAGCGGAGTCGCCTGTCTAGAGTCCGGGCGAATTTTTTCGTCCGCTCGGGCGGCAGCCGTGAGAACAAACAGAGTCCGGATTCAATCGGAGATGCCGGTCGGCTCCGCATGGCCGATGACGCGGTGGATCTCGGGCCGCCGTTCCAGGAGCTTCCGCTCCAGCGCATCGACCGAAAGATGCACCATTTCGACGCTCAACGACGGTTCCGCCCGGCAGTGGAAGTTGACGACCAGCCCTTTCGGCGTCTCGCGCACACGGATCGCATGCACGTCCCGGATCGGCCCGCCCGGCCGCGCCAGTTCGCGCAAGGTGGCGGCAATCGACTCCTGCAGGGCCGCCGGGGCATCGCTGCCAGAAATGCCGGCGGTCTGCAGCGGCTCGATATGCGTCTCCACCTCGACGCCGGAACCGAAGTCTTCCTCGATGGCGGTTTCGAGGTCGCTTGCGATCTTGTGCGCATCCCGCAGTGACAGCGAGCCATCGACTTCCAGATCGAGGCTCACCGCAAGCGCGCCCCCGATCTGGTGCACGGTCACATGATGAACGGCGAGTGCGCGGTTGCGCGCGATCACCATGACGCGTTCAAGCACCGTCTCGTCGTCGAGCGCGCGCGGCTCGGTGATGACGTTGATTTCAGCGCCGCCAAGTTCCTTGCCGACCGTCGCGACGATCTGATCCTTCAGCATCGCCACGCGATCGAGCGGCAGCGTGCGGCTGACGCCGACCAGCGTCTCCACGAACAGGTCAGCGCCCACCTGCCGCACGCGCACGCGGTCGATGGAAACGACACCCGGGATTTTTTCTGCCGCCGAGGTCACCCGCTCGGCGACGCCCGCGGGTGCTGTGTCGGTGAGCGTCTCGATGGTGCGCCGTCCGAGCCGCCATCCGGCAATGCAGATCAGAACCGCGACGATCAGTGCCGCGACGGAGTCCGCCCAGGGATAGCCCATCGCCACAGCCGCCAGACCCGCGAGCACGGCCATCGACGACCACATATCCGAGTCAAAATGCAGCGCGTCGGCTTCGAGCGCATGCGACGAGGTTTCGTCCGCCACGCGATAGAGCAGCCGCGCACGGAAGAAATCCGCCACGATGGAAACGATGATGACGCCGAACGCCCAGATATTGGCATCGACCGGATGGCCCTTCGCGCCGAGAAGCCGGTGTCCGGCCTCCCAGATCACGAAGCCGGACAGCACGAACAGCAGCCCCGTGGCGACGAGGGCCGCCACACTCTCGATCTTGCCGTGCCCGTAATGATGTTCCTCGTCCGCGGGTTTGCCCGCGATCTTCACGGCGAAATAAGTGATGATGGTCGCGGCAAAATCGGTGAGCGAATGCGCGGCCTCCGACAGGATCGCGAGCGACCCGGTCATGAAACCGACAATGGCCTTCGACACGGTCAGCGCCGCCGAAACCGCAATCGAGCTGAGCGCGACTCTTTCCTTCGTTTCCTGCATAGGCTGCTTCTGTTTTCGGCCAGGGAAACTAGCCCAGCGGCGGCGAACTGTAAGCTGGCAATTCCGCCGCATTTTTTGTAACTGATAATCGCTTTCAACTGGATATGCGCCGTGGATCGCCGCTTCAGCGTTGCACCAATGATGGACTGGACGGACCGGCATTGCCGGTTCTTCCATCGCCTGCTGTCGCGCCGCGCGCTGCTCTATACCGAGATGCTGACGACGGGTGCCGTGCTGCATGGTGACCGCGCGCGGCTGATGGCGTTCAGCCCGCAGGAGCAGCCGGTGGCGCTCCAGCTCGGCGGTTCCGAGCCGCACGAACTCGCCGAGGCCGCGCGCATCGGCGCGGACATGGGCTATGTCGAGATCAATTTGAATTGCGGCTGCCCCTCAGACCGCGTGCAGAACGGCCGCTTCGGCGCCTGCCTGATGGCGGAGCCGGATCGTGTCGCGGCTTCGGTTGCGGCCATGAAGGACGCGGTGAAAATTCCCGTCACCGTCAAATGCCGCCTCGGCATCGACGAACAGGATATAGAGCAGCCGCTCGATGAATTTGCGGCGCGCGTCATTGGTGCGGGTGCCGACGCACTGATCGTGCATGCACGCAAGGCATGGCTGAAGGGATTGAGCCCGCGCGAGAACCGCGAGGTGCCGCCGCTCGATCATGGCCGCGTGCATCGCCTGAAACAGAAATTTCCCGAAACACCCATCATTATCAACGGCGGAATAAGCACCATCACGGAAGCGCGCGAGCACCTGAAGCATGTCGATGGCGTGATGCTCGGCCGCGCGGCGTACGAAAATCCAGCGCTCCTGCTCGAAGTCGATCCGCTGCTCGGAGGGGAAGCGCCGCCGTCAAACGATGCAAGGGAAGCGGTGGAAAAACTTTTTCCCTATATCGAGTATGAGCTCGCAAACGGCGAGCGCCTGCACGACATCACGCGGCATCTGCTTGGCCTGTTCCGCGGCCAGCCGGGCGCGCGGATGTTCCGCCGTCATCTTGCAACGGAAGCGGTGAAGCCCGGTGCCGGGGTCGCCGTCCTGCGAGACGCCCTTGCGATGGTGCGCGATGGTGCGCCGTTCGCGCAGGTCGCCGCCGAATGATCTTCGGTCTGCCTGCGGGCGAACTCGCTTTTCTCGCTGCCGCAATTCTTTTTGCAGGCGCCTTTTCCGGAATTCTCGCGGGCCTGTTCGGCATCGGCGGCTCCACCATCGTTATTCCGGTGCTGTATGAATTTTTCCGCTTTCTCGGCGTGCCTGACGAAGTGCGGATGCAGCTTTGCATCGGCACGGCCCTTGCGATCACCGTGCCGACCACGTTCCGCGCCTATCTCGAACACAAGAAGAAAGGCATCATCAACGAGCGCGCGTTGAAACTCTGGGCCGTGCCTTCCGTGCTCGGCGTGATGCTCGGCAGCGTGATCGCGTGGCTGGCACCGGCCGCCGTGTTCAAGACCGCGTTCATCCTGTTCGCACTTTTCATGTCGGCGCGTTTTCTGCTCGGCCGCGAAAGCTGGAAGATCGGTGACGAACTGCCGGGAAAGCCCGTGATGATGGCGGCGGGCCTCACCTTCGGCACGCTCGCGACACTGGTCGGTGTCGCGGGCGGATCGTTCTCGACGCTGTTCCTGTCGCTCTACGGACAGGCGTTTCAGGCGGCCCTCGCAACCTCGTCGGGCCTTGGCGTGCTGATCGGAATTCCGGCGAGCATCGGTTACATGATCGCGGGCTGGCCCTATCAAGCCATAATGCCGCCGCTCACCGTCGGCTTCGTATCGCTGCTCGGCATCATTCTGTTTTCACCGGCGAGCGTGCTCGCCGCACCCTATGGTGCGCGGCTCGCACACCGGCTCTCCAAGCGCAGGCTGGAAGTTTTGTTCGGGGTCTTTCTGCTGCTGATTGCGCTGCGTTTCGGCTACAGCCTGATCGCCTAACTTTACATCCCGCGCAAAGAAGCGCACACCGGCGCCGCGCCCGTCCGGGCGCGCAACCATCCGGAGCGGAACATGGTGCTGGGCGTTCCCGCCGGCGAACTCGCCGTGCTTGTGATTGCGATCCTGCTTGCAGGCGCGGTCACCGGCCTGCTCGCGGGCCTGCTCGGCATCGGCGGGGCGGCGATCACGGTGCCGGTGCTGTTCGAATTTTTCGGATTCATCGGCGTGCCGGATTCCGTCCGCATGCAGCTTTGCGTCGGCACGTCGCTTGCCGTCATCGTGCCGATCTCGCTGCGCTCCTATTTCGCGCACAAGGCGAAGTCGGCCGTGCTCGAGGATGTGCTGAAGCTCTGGGCCGTGCCCGTGGTGCTCGGCACCATCGGCGGCGCCATCATCGCGTGGTTCGCGCCGAGTTCGTTCTTCAAGCTGGTGTTCGTCGTGATCGGCGGCGGCATCGCGCTGAAGCTCCTGCTCGGCGGCGACAAATGGCAGATCGCGAGCGAGCTTCCATCGAAAGCAGTGACCTGGATTTATGGCCTGTTCATCGGCCTTGCGTCGTCGCTGATGGGCATCGCCGGCGGCTCGCTCGGCACGGTGTATCTGACGCTGTTCGGCCAGCCGATCCATGTCGCGATTGCAACTTCCTCCGGCCTCGGAATCCTGATCGCGCTGCCCGGCATGATCGGCTACATGCTCGCGGGCTGGCCGCAGATGGCGCTGCTGCCGCCGCTCTCGATCGGCTATGTTTCGCTGATCGGTCTCGTGCTGTTTGCGCCGGTGAGCGTGCTGATGACGCCGCTCGGCGCGAAACTAGCGCACAATATGCCGAAGCGAAAACTGGAAATCGCCTTCGCGCTGTTCCTGCTGACGGCGGCGTTCCGGTTTCTCGCAAGCCTCGCGGGCTGGTTCTAGCGGCCTTGTTTCGAGCGCAGCACAAGCTGCTCGCCGCGTACCTCGAACGACTCCAGCCGGTTGAGGAAACTCATCCCGAGCAAACTCGTCTTGAGATTACCCGGCGCCGAGACGAGTGCCGGAATCCGCCGCTCCACGATATTTCCGACCGCCAGACGATCGAGAATGACGCCCGCAGCCTTGGTGCGCCCGCTCGCGGTCTCGATCGGCACGTCGTATTTCAGAAGATCGATCGGCAGGCCCGCGGCTTTCGCGGCTTCTTGCGTGAGAACGACGCTGGAAGCCCCCGTGTCCACCAGCATGCGGATTTTCGCCTGGTTCACTTCCGCCTGTACCGAGAAATCTCCAGCCCTCGCGCGGGCGACCTGCACCGTGGCGCCGCCGGTGCCGGAGATGTTCGCGGGACGGCTGATCAGCAGTTCGGACAGCACGCGCTGGCTGACGTTTTCCAGCTCATACCGATAGGTGTAGCCAAGGGCGAGCACCGCCACGACCGCGACCCAGAACAGCAGCGCGCGGAACAACTCGCCGAGCCTGCTGTAGAAAAAGAAATAGGAAACGCCGCCGACCAGCACGAACAGCGCCAGCAGATAGGCGAGCCGCGCGAATGTATCGAGATCGATGCCCACGATCGTGCCCTGCTGGTGGCGCAACGCGAGCGCCACGACGGCGACGCCGAGTGCGGTAATGACGATCCAGAGCAGGCGGTCGGAATTCACGGGGCAACTCTCAAACAGTGGCGAAGAAATAAACGGCGATCAGGAAGGAAATTTCCGCGGCGATCTCGACCGGTCCGCTGAGCGGACGGGCACTTCCGTCGGGCACGCGCGGCGCGAGGGCACTCGTCACCGCCGCCGCCGCGATTGCCGCGGCGATGCCCGCGATGGCCGAGCCGAGTCCGTAGGCGGGGAAGATCAGGACGATGCCGAGCACGAGCGCGACAATGACGAGTTTCTGCAGCGAGGATGAATCGCCGGGAGCTTCGCCCTCAGGTTTCGGCGTATTGGAAATCGCGAACGAAACGGCGGCCCCGCGCGCAACGGCGGCTGCTGCAATCAGTGCGATCCCGGCCTTCAGCGGTCCGATCTGTACGAGCGCGAACAACGCACCCATGTGGATGAGCACGCTCGCGATCAGAATGATAATGCCGGGATAGGCGGCACCGGCTCCCGCATTTGGAGTGCCAAGCTGGTCGCCGGAAACGATCAGCGCGCGCTGCGCCATGGCGCCGGTCACGATTGCGAGCACGATCAGCGCAAGTGCCGCCGCGCTGAAGGGCGGCAGCCGCAGCGCGTAAGCGAACAGAAGTGCTAGGGCGCCGGCAAGACCAACCAGTGCGCCCGCGAGCGGCGCTGCATGCCCGTTGACCTGCGGGTCGGCGGAAACATTTGCTTCCGCCTCGCCGGGCAGGAGCGGGATTGGCAGGCTCGTGTAGTAACGGAGCCACGCGGCCGTTTCATAGACGAGCGGCGGCATGCTGTGCTGGTCCCATTTCGTGATCTCTTGGCGGGCGGGATGGCCCGACTCGCGCAAGGCCGAAATTATCGCTCTTTCTCCCGCCACGCCAACCGTCAACGCCATCGAACTTTCGCGGTTATCCGGGCACTCCCGGCAGTGTTATTTGGCGTTGGTGGTCTTCAGGCCGGCCGGAATGGTGATGTCCTTCAGGCTCGGCTGGAGCGGGGTGCGCTCGTCCACCGGGGGCAATGCGGCCATCACGCGCGCGGCCGGGAAGGTGACGATCACTTCCGTGCCGACGCGCAGCTTCGAGGTGAGCTTGAACGTGCCGCCATGCAGGTCCACGAGGCCCTTCACGATGGGAAGGCCAAGGCCCGCACCTTCCTCGGCGGTCTTGATCGCATTCGATCCCTGACCGAAGGATGAAAGCACGATCGGGATTTCATCCTCGGGAATGCCGGCGCCGTTGTCGCGCACGCTGAGATACTGGCCGCCGGACGCCGTCCAGCCGACCTTGAGGAATACCTCGCCGCCCTGCTGCGTGTACTTGATCGCGTTCGAGAGCAGGTTGAGACAGACCTGCCGCACCGCGCGCTCGTCGGCCCACAGCTTCGGCAATCCGCCTTCGTAGAGTTCGTTGATCTTGATGTCCTTGTTCGTCGCGCGCATTTTCAGCAGGTGGTGGCAGTCCTCCGCCACATGCGCGAGCGAGATCGGCTCCTCGTTCAACTCGTAGCGTCCGGCCTCGATGCGCGACAGATCGAGAATCTCGTTGATGAGTTCGAGCAGATGCTGCCCGGACGAATGAATGTCGCCGGCATATTCCTTGTACGTCGGCACCGAATGCGGCCCGAGGATTTCGGTCTTCATGACTTCCGAGAAGCCCAGCACCGCGTTCAGCGGTGTCCGCAGTTCGTGCGACATCTGCGCGAGGAAGCGCGACTTCGCGAGGTTCGCCGCTTCGGCGCGGCGGGCGGTTTCGTCGGACTTCGCCTTCGCCTGTTCGAGTTCGCCGACGAGTGCGTCGAGTTCGCCGCGCGCTTCGAGCGCCTGCACGGCGGAAATATAAAGACGGTTCGCGACCATCACGAAATAGATTTCGGCGCCGATGGTGAGCGAGGCAAGCACCAGATCCTGCTGCTGTCCGCGCAACAGATAATGCAGCGTGACCATGCCCGCGACCGGCATCGTCGCGGCATAGGCGGCGGCGGGAATGCTCGCCGCCAGCATCGAGAACACGGCGACGACCAGCAGCATCGCGAACAACGAGAAGTCGCCCGCACCATGCACGCCGAGGTCCACGAGGATGTTGATGTTGATGACCCACGAAATGCCGAACAGGAAATCGTAGAGCGTGAACATCAGCCGGAAACGGCGGCAGGTGGCCGCGTCGTTCGGCGTCGAAAGGAAGCGGCGGCAGGCCGCGATGTTGAGCGAATGGATGGTGAGGGCGAGCAGCGTCCAGATGATCGCCGCATGGCCGCCGGTCCACAGGCTCGACGAGATGCCGACCAGCATGATGAGCAGGAACAGCGCCAGGCCCGCACCGATGCGATGCTCGGCATAGACGCGCAAAAGCTCGTGATCGAAGGCCGGCTTTACGCCGCCGGTGGAGGTGAGCAGATCGCGCGTCTCGCGCACGGACCGGGTAAGGCGCAGACGGCGTTCATGTGCCGCCCGCGCGGCATCCGCCGCGTATTCGTCGCCCCGCGCGTCATACGCACTCATACGATATCCGCCCGCAACCTCGCTCAACACCCTAGTAGTCGCCCGGGAATGGTTAACGGGCGGCTGAGTTTCTTGGTTAATGAAGTCTTGATTCTCCGAATTGAAGCGGCTTTGTTGCGTCCGCCCGCGGCCAAACCGTTAAGATCGGGCCGCAGGCGGAGGAGAAGCCGATGCAGTTGTACGATGGCGGCCGGGCGCCAAATCCGCGCCGGGTCCGGTTCTTTCTGGCGGAGAAGGGCGTCGAGATTCCGAAGGTCACCCTCGATCTGGGGAAAATGGAGCAGACGTCGGATAATTTCACCGCGCTCAATCCGCTTCAGCGCGTGCCGGTGCTGGTGCTCGACGACGGAACGCCGCTCGCCGAGAGCATGGCGATCTGCCGCTATATCGAGGCGCTGCATCCCGAACCTAATCTCTTCGGACGCGATCCGAAGGAAATCGCCCTGATCGAAATGTGGGTGCGGCGGATCGAACTCAATTTCTACGGTCCTGTATCGACCATTTTCCGGCACCTCAATCCCGCGATGGCGCAGCGGGAGGTGCCGCAGGTGCCGGCCTGGGGCGAGGCGAACAAATCCAAGGTGCTCGCTTTCCTCGGCTTGCTCGATATTGAACTGTCCAAGCGTCCATACGCGGCGGGTGAGCGTTTCACGGTGGCGGACATCGTCGGCGCGATCACAACCGATTTCATGCGGGTTGCGAAGCTGGAGTTGCCCGCCGACATGAAGAACGTGCATCGCTGGTTCAAGGAAATTTCCGCGCGCCCGGCATTTTCCGCCTGACGCGCGCGTATCAATTGTTCCCGGAGGAATTTGAATGTCAGTAACGGCCGATCAGGTCCGCGAGAAACTGAAAGCGATCAACGTACCGGGCGGCGGCAATCTCGCCGCCTCCGGCAAGCTTTCGGATATCGCCGTCACCAATGGCAAGGTGTTCCTGTCGATCACCGTCGATGCCGATGTGGTGAAGGCGTGGGAGCCGATCCGAAAGGCCGCCGAGGAAGCGATCAAGTCGATGCCCGGAATCTCGTCCGTGCTGATCGCGCTCACCGCCGAACGCGCGGGCGGCCAGAAAGCGGCGGCGGCTCCGGCCGCGGCACCCGCCGGTCCCGGCGGCACGCGCGAAGTGCCGGGTGTTCCGGGCATCGCTTCGGTGGTGGCGGTGGCGTCTGGCAAGGGCGGTGTGGGCAAATCCACGACCGCGGTCAATCTTGCGCTCGGTTTGCGCGATCAGGGTTTGAAGATCGGCGTGCTCGACGCGGATATTTACGGTCCGTCGATGCCGCGCCTGCTTGCGATCAAGGGACGTCCGGAAACGATCGGCGGCCGCACGCTGCGTCCGATGGAAGCCTACGGCATGAAGGTGATGTCGATCGGTTTTCTAGTGGAGGAAGAAACGCCGATGATCTGGCGTGGACCCATGGTGATGTCCGCGATCACGCAGATGCTGCGCGAGGTGCAGTGGGGCGAACTCGACGTGCTCGTCGTCGACATGCCGCCCGGCACCGGTGACGCGCAGCTCACACTCGCGCAGCAGGTGCCGCTTGCGGGATCGGTCATCGTCTCGACGCCGCAGGACCTCGCACTCATCGACGCGCGGCGCGGCATCGCCATGTTCCGCCGCGTCGACGTGCCGGTGCTCGGCATCGTCGAGAACATGAGCTATTTCCTCTGCCCGAAATGCGGCGAGCGCACGGACATCTTCCATCACGGCGGCGCGCGCAAGGAAGCCGAACGTCTCGGCGTGCCGTTCCTCGGTGAAGTGCCGCTGGAACCGGTGATCCGCGAAACATCCGACGCCGGTCTCCCCATCGTCGCGACCAAGCCCGACAGCAAGCACGCCCAGGTCTATCGCGAGATCGCGAAGAAGGTGCATGCGGGCTTGCAGGCGAAGACCGGTGCCCGCGCGGCACCGAAGATTGTGATCGAGGGCTAACGTCATTCCGGATGCCGAGCGAAGCGAGGCAGTCCGGAATCCATACCCCCAGCGTTTCGATTTTGATTCCGGGGTTATGGATTCCGGGCTCGCGGCTTGCTTCGCTCGCCGCGCCCCGGAATGACGGTCTCAATCCTCCACCCACATCCTGAGCAGGTTCGCCGCCGACTTCGCGACAAGGTCGAATTCGGCGGTCTTCCCGTCGCGTTCGAAAATCCGGCGCTTGGCGGTTTCGAGGTCGAACAGCATTTCGCGTCTTGCGGCGTCGCGCACGAAACTCCGCGCCCATCCGACAGCGGCGAAACGCGCCCCGCGCGTCACTTCGGCCACGCGGTGCAGGCTCGTCGCGGGATAGACGAACATCGAGCCGGGATCGAGCTTGATGCCTTCCTCGCCGGAAGCGGACTCAATCACCAGTTCGCCGCCGTCGTAGCTTGCCGGATCGCTCAGGAATAATGTGAAGGCGACATCGCTGCGCATCCCGCCCATCAGCGCATCATCCACATGCGAGCCGTATTTCATGCCCGGCTCGTAGCGCGAGAACAGAAGCGGCGAGAGTTTTTTCGGCCGCGCCGCGAGGCGAAACAGATCGTTGCCGAGGATTTTTTCCGAAACGGTCTTGCGCGCCGCATCGAGCGAATGATCGCCCGCCGCCGCCTGCATGTTGTCCTTGACGAGTTTCGCTGCCCAGCCCGCCGTCTCGCGTCCGTCGATGAATTTGGCGGAGGCGAGCGCGTCCTGCACCGCCTTCAGTTCCGCTTCGGTTAGCACATTCGCGATGACGATCTGCATATCCATTCCGTAGCGTTGTTCCACACCCGCGCGCAACGGCGCCTTTGGAAAGGTTCAAAATCGACATTCTGCTTATGGACGCGGCTGTCCGGCGAAGCGTATCTTGCCGCAAAGAGGTGTGGTGATGAAAACAAGAAAAATCTGGCTCGGCATTGGCGCGTTTATCGTCGCGGGTGCGGTCCCGCAGCATGCGGTGAAGGCGATTGAGCCGGATCAATCCGTGTTCGAGCGCGACCGGCTGCAAACCGGATCGGCACGCCATCTGCTGCTGGCCGAAGCCGCGAAATCCGCAGGCGAAGGCGGAGAGGGTGGCGAGGGCGGTGAAGCCGGCATCGATGCCGAAGCCGCGGACAAGGATGCCGTCAAATACGGAATCGCCTTGCAGGTGATCGCCGCGCATTTGCACGCGGGCCTTGCGGCCTACGAAGGCAAGGAGCGGGAAGCGGGGGCGCAGATGTTCGCGCACGGCTTCACCGAAGTTTACGCCGAAGCGCAGGACATTTTTCAGAATCGCGGCATCCGCGATCTCGGCTCGAAACTGGAAGCGGCGATCGAAGCCGCCACCGCGAAGAAGCCCGCTGCCGAAGTGAAGAAACGCGTGCAGGCCGTCCTCGCCGGACTGGCTGCCGCGGAAAAGCTTGCTCCTTCTTCGCCGCTCTCGCCCGCCGCCGTGAAGGCGCAGGTCGCCGCCGACATGCTCGACCGCGCCGCCGCGCAATATGGCGTTGTCCTGAAGGACAGCAATCTTGAGACCTATCTCGACGGGCTGGGTTTCGCGATGGCGGCCCGCATGCAGGCGGCGGAAATCCTCCCCGCTTTGCGGAAATCCGATGCCCCGGCCGCTGCGGCACTCGACAAGGGATTGAAACTCGCAGCCGCCGCCTATCCCGGCATCAAGCGGCCCGCCAAGCCTAAAGTTTCATCGGGCGAATTCCTGGCGGCGGCCTCCGCGGCGCGGATCGCGGCCGGTGCCATAAAATAGGTGTAGCGGCCCTTCTTTCTCCCCCATGACGGCAATTCGCCGCCGTGCTAACGATTGAAAAAGAGCGGAGCCGCAATCCGCTGTTTTCAACCTGGGGAGGTTCTTGAATGAAACGCCGTAAATTCCTGCAAGTCGCCGGTGCCGCCGGTGCGGGTCTGGCCGCAAGCGCCATCGCAAAGCCCGCGATCGCGCAGTCGATGCCCGAAATCAAATGGCGCCTGACGTCGAGCTTTCCGAAGTCGCTCGACACCATCTTCGGCGCTGCCGAAACGTTCTCCAAGGCCGTAGCCGAGGCGACCGACAACCGGTTCCAGATTCAGGTTTTCGCAGCGGGCGAAATCGTGCCGGGTTTGCAGGCCGCCGATGCCGTCACCAACGGCACCGTCGAGATGTGCCACACCGCTTCCTACTATTACTTCGGCAAGGATCCGACGTTCGCGTTCGGCACCGCCGTTCCGTTCGGCCTCAACAGCCGCCAGCAGAACGCCTGGCAGTATTACGGCGGCGGCATCGAACTGCTGAACGACTTCTACAAGAAGTTCAACATCGTCGCCTATCCGGCCGGCAACACGGGCTGCCAGATGGGCGGCTGGTTCCGCAAGGAGATCAAGAGCATCGACGACCTCAAGGGTCTGAAGATGCGCATCGGCGGCTTCGCCGGTCAGGTCATGTCGAAGCTCGGCCTTGTGCCGCAGCAGATCGCCGGCGGCGACATCTATCCGGCGCTCGAAAAGGGCACGCTCGACGCCTGCGAATGGGTCGGACCGTATGACGACGAGAAGCTCGGGTTCCACAAGGTGGCGCCGTTCTACTATTACCCGGGCTGGTGGGAAGGTGGCGCGATGCTCCACAATTTCATCAACACCGACAAGTGGAACGCGCTGCCGAAGAACTATCAGTCGCTGATCCAGACCGCTTCGGCGCTCGCCAACACCACGATGCAGGCGAAGTACGACGCGGCCAACCCGGCGGCGATGAAGCGCCTGCTCGCGGGCGGCGCCAAGCTGCAGCCGTTCTCGCAGCCGATCCTGCAGGCCTGCTACAAGGCCGCCAACGAAGTCTATGCCGAGACCAACGGCAAGAACGCGGACTTCAAGAAAGTCCACGACAGCATCATGGCCTATCGCCGTGACGTCTATCAGTGGTGGTCGGTGGCCGAATACTCGTTCGACACCTTCCAGGCGATCGCCGCCCGTTCCTGATCGCCGGCGCAGAAACAGAACGCCCCGGAGCTTCGGCTCCGGGGCGTTTTTTTATTTTGCGGGGTCCTTCGCGGGTTACTTCGTGGGCGGACCGAACTGCATCGGCGGCAGGTCGGTCGGCATCGGCACGTCGATGGTGATGGTCGAGGGATCGACGGTGGATGCGGTCCCCTTGTAGTGCGTGACCATCTTCGGGAAGGCGAGCACCAGCGCCACCATGATGCACTGGATCACCACGAACGGAACGGCACCCCAATAGATCTGTCCCGTCGTGACCGGGGCCATTTTCTTGCCGGTGACGCGGTCGGTGTATTCCTCTTTGGGGGCCACCGAGCGCAGATAGAACAGCGCGAAACCGAACGGCGGATGCATGAACGAGGTCTGCATGTTCACCGCGAGCATGACACCGAACCAGATCAGGTCGATGCCGATGCGTTCCGCCGCCGGTCCCAGCAGCGGTATCACGATGAACGCGATCTCGAAGAAATCGAGGAAGAAGGCCAGGAGGAACACCATGATGTTGACGACGATGAGGAAGCCCATCTGTCCGCCGGGCAGGCCGACGAGCAGTTCCTCGACCCATTTGTGGCCGTCGACACCGTAGAAAGTCAGCGAGAAGGTGCGCGCGCCGAGCAGGATGAACACGACGAACGCGGAAAGTTTGGCCGTCGATTCCGTGGCCTGCCGCAGGAGATCGAAGGTCAGGCGGCGTTTGAACCATGAGAGCACCATCGCGCCGACGGCACCCATGGCGCCGCCTTCGGTCGGTGTCGCAAGCCCGATGAAGATCGTGCCGAGCACGAGGAAGATGAGCGCCAGCGGCGGGATCATCACGAAGATGACCTGCTCCGTCATCACGGACAGGAGTTTCAGGCGGAGCAGCCGGTTGGCCAGCGCGATCACGAACGCGATCAGCGCGCCCGCCGACAGGGCGAGCACGACGAAATCCGCGGTGGAGCGGATGTCATACTGCTTCACGATGAAGTAGGCGGCGATCGCGGAAATGATCACGACGACCAGCAACGACAGGCGATGCACCTGTCCGTCCTGGTCCTTCAGCGTCTGTGCTTCCGGCGGCAGGCCGGGCACGCGCTGCGGCGAGAGCATCGAAATGAGGAAGATGTATCCGGCATAGAGCGCGGAAAGGACGAGGCCCGGAATGAAGGCGCCTTCGTACATATCGCCGACGGAGCGGCCGAGCTGGTCCGCCATCACGATCAGCACGAGCGACGGCGGGATGATCTGTGCCAGCGTGCCCGACGCCGCGATCACGCCGGAGGCGAGCCGCCGGTCGTAGCCGTAGCGCAGCATGATCGGCAGCGAGATCAGCCCCATGGAGATCACCGACGCCGCCACCACGCCGGTCGTGGCGGCAAGCAGCGCGCCGACGAACACAACCGCATAGGCGAGCCCGCCGCGGACCGAACCGAACAACTGGCCGATTGTGTCAAGCAGGTCCTCCGCCATGCCGCTGCGTTCGAGCACCAGTCCCATGAAGGTGAAGAACGGAATGGCGAGCAGCACGTCGTTGTTCATCGTGCCGTACACGCGCTGCGGCAGCGCCTGCAGGAAATCCGGCACGAACAGTCCGAGTTCGATCCCGATCAGCGCGAAGATCAGGCCGTTGGCGGCGAGGGCGAACGCAACGGGGTATCCCAGCAGCAGGAATACCACCAGCGACGCGAACATGATCGGCGCCATGTTGTGAATGATGA
>VFQR01000561.1_pt1 | contig 46877 bp, 42 predicted proteins | sample 3512321 | NCBI WGS metagenome assembly VFQR01 (sample SAMN10412374, study PRJNA504923) | tailings metagenome | isolation source: Relicate 3 Philex TSF1 revegetated site | place: Philippines: Tuba, Benguet | collected 2017-08-29 | reverse complement strand
ATCAACGCCTCCCAGGCCCGCCTGGCCGCCCGCAAGGCGCGCGACCTCGCCCGCCGCAAGGGCGCGATGGACTCCACGAGCCTGCCGGGCAAGCTCGCCGACTGCTCCGACCGCGACCCGGCCTCGACCGAGATCTTCCTCGTCGAGGGCGACTCCGCGGGCGGCTCGGCGATCATGGCCCGCCAGTCGAGCTTCCAGGCGATCCTGCCCCTGCGCGGCAAGATCATCAACGTGGAGAAGGCCCGGATCGACAAGGTCCTCTCCAACACGGAGATCCAGGCGATCATCACGGCGATGGGCACCGGCATCGACGAGGACTTCGTCCTCGAGAAGGCCCGGTACCACAAGCTCATCATCATGACCGACGCCGACGTGGACGGCGCCCACATCCGGACGCTCATCCTGACGTTCCTGTTCCGCCACATGCGCGGCCTCATCGAGCAGGGCTACGTCTACATCGCGTGCCCGCCGCTCTACAAGGTGAAGCAGGGCAACCAGGAGCAGTACATCGAGAAGGAGAGCGAGCTCGAGGACTGGCTCCTGGAGCGCAACCTGGGCGACCTCAAGCTGGAGGACGCCGAGGGGCGGTCGAACGGCCTCACCCGCGCCCGCTACCAGCGGTTCCAGCGGGCCCTGAAGGAGCACGAGGCCTGGGCCGGCAACCTGCGGGCCACGTTCGGCGGCGCGACGATCGACTTCCTGCAGGAGCACGGCCTCGTGGAGGCCGAGCCGGCCGACATCGAGGCGCTCGGGCAGGCCATCGACGCGGCGTCCGGCGAGCGCGCGACGCTCACGGTGGAGGGGGTCGACGAGGAGGCCGGCACGATGCTGGCCCGCTCGGTCGAGGCCCGCACCGGCGAGGCGCGCACGGTCACGATCCCCCTCGAGGTGTTCCGCACCCGCGAGCTCGCGGGCCTGCGCGGCGCGCGGGCCAAGCTGCGCGACCAGGTCGGCGCCCCGCCGTTCCGGCTCTCCCGCGGGTCCCGGTCGCGCACCCCGGCGACGTACGACGCGCTGCGGCTCGCCGTGCTCGAGCTCTGCCGCGAGGGCGTGCAGCTCTCGCGCTTCAAGGGCCTCGGCGAGATGAACAGCGAGCAGCTCTGGGAGACCACGATGGACCCCGAGCGGCGCATCCTGCAGCGGGTGATGATGGAGGACGAGGCCGCCGTCGGCGAGCTGTTCTCCAAGCTGATGGGCGACAAGGTGGAGCCCCGCCGGGCCTTCATCGAGGACAACGCCCGTAGCGTCGCCAACCTGGATGTGTAGAGCCCCCCTGACTCCCGACTCAGGACTCCGATAGATGGCAATCGACCGCCACGGGCGCATCGAGCCGCGCGAGCTCGAGCGCGAGATGAGCTCGTCGTACCTCGACTACGCGATGAGCGTGATCGTGGGCCGCGCGCTCCCGGACGTGCGCGACGGGCTCAAGCCCGTCCACCGCCGCGTGCTCTTCGCGATGCACGACATGGGGCTGCAGCCCGACCGCGCCTACGTGAAGAGCGCGAACATCGTCGGCCGCGTGATGGGTGAGTTCCACCCCCACGGCGACTCGGCGATCTACGACACGCTCGTGCGCCTGGCGCAGGACTTCGCGTCCCGGTATCCGCTGGTCGACGGCCAAGGGAACTTCGGCTCGTCCGAGTTCGCCGCCGCCGCCATGCGGTACACCGAGGCCCGCCTCTCGCGGCTCGCCACGGAGATGCTGCGGGACATCGACGAGGACACCGTCGACGACGTCCCCACGTACGACGACCGCCGCAGCGAGCCGGTGGTGCTGCCCGCCCGGGTGCCCAACCTGCTCATCAACGGCTCGTCGGGCATCGCGGTCGGCATGGCCACGAACATCCCCCCGCACAACATCGGGGAGACGATCGACGCGGTGGTCGCCCTCATCGACGACCCGGCGATCGAGGTCGAGGGCCTCATGCAGCACATCAAGGCGCCGGACTTCCCGACGGGCGGCATCATCGTCGGCCGCGCCGGCGTGGTGGACGCGTACCGCACCGGCCGCGGCCGGGTGGTCGTGCGCGGGCGGGCCCACAACGAGCCCCTCAAGCACGGCCGCAACGCGATCGTCTTCACCGAGCTGCCGTACCAGGTCAACAAGGCCGAGCTCATCCGGAAGATGGCCGACCTCGCCAACGACAAGGTCATCCCCGAGATCGCCGACCTGCGCGACGAGAGCGGCCGCGACGGCGTCCGCGTGGTCGTGGAGCTCCGGCGCGACGCCGTCCCGATGGTCGCGCTCAACAAGCTCTACAAGCACACCGCGGCCCAGAGCACCTTCGGCGTCAACGCGATCGCCCTGGTCGACGGCGTCCCGCGCACCCTCGGCCTCAAGGACATGCTGCGCCACTACCTGGCGCACCAGAAGGAGGTCGTCACCCGGCGCTCGCGGTACCGCCTCGCCCGCGCCGAGGCCCGCGCCCACATCCTCGAGGGCCTCCTCAAGGCCCTCGGGCACCTGGACGAGGTCATCGCGCTCATCCGCGCCGCGGCCGACCCCGAGACGGCCCGCGAGGGCCTCATGTCGCGCTTCGACCTCACCGAGATCCAGGCGCGCGCCATCCTCGACCTCCGCCTCCAGCGCCTCACCCAGCTCGAGGCCGGGAAGATCCAGGCCGAGTACGACGAGCTGCAGCAGCGCATCGCCGAGCTGCGCGCGATCCTCGGCGACGAGGCCCGCGTCTACGCCCTCATCCGCGAGGAGCTGCTCGAGATCCGGGGCCGCTTCGCCGACGAGCGCCGCACCGAGATCGTGCCCGGCGAGGGCGACATCGACCTCGAGGACCTCATCGCCGAGGAGGAGATGGTCATCTCCATCTCCAACGGCGGGTACGTCAAGCGCCTCCCGGTCTCGACCTACCGGGCCCAGGGCCGCGGCGGCAAGGGCCTGCGCGGGGTGCGCCTCAAGGACGACGACTACATCGAGCACCTCTTCATCGCCTCGACGCACCACTACCTGCTGTTCTTCACGAACACCGGCAAGGTGTACCGGCAGAAGGTCCACGAGCTGCCCCAGGGCTCCCGCGACTCCCGCGGCCGGCACATCGCCAACATCCTCGCGCTGCACCCCGACGAGAAGGTCCGCGCCGTGTTCGCGACGCGCGACTACAGCGAGGGCAAGTACCTCGTGCTCGCGACCCGCGAGGGCATGGTCAAGAAGACCGAGATGCGCTCCTACGACACCGTGCTGCGCGAGAAGGGCCTCACGGCCATCCAGCTGCAGGACGACGACGAGCTCGTGGGCGTCCAGCTCACCGACGGCGACGAGGACCTGCTCGTCGTCTCGGCCCGCGGCCAGGCGGCCCGCTTCTACGAGGAGCAGGTGCGCCCGATGGGCCGCGACACCCGCGGCGTGCGCGCGATGAACCTGGACAAGGGGGACCGCGTCCTCACCATCTGCGTGGCCCGCGACGACGAGGAGCTGCTCGTCGTGACCGGCAACGGCTACGGCAAGCGCACCCCGATGAGCGACTACCCGCGCAAGGGGCGCCCCACCAAGGGCGTGCGCACGATCAAGGTCACCGACCGCAAGGGCGAGCTCATCACCGCCCGCCCGGTGCGCGAGGGCCAGGAGCTCCTGCTCATCTCGCTGCTCGGCCAGGTCATCCGCATCCGGGTGGACGACGTCCGTCGCACGGGCCGCTCCACCGAGGGCGTCCGCGTGATGAACATGGCCGAGGACGACATCGTCTGCGGCGTGGCGTCCGTGGTGGAGCCGGGCGAGGCCGACACGGCCGGCACCGGCGACCCGTCCGAGGCGCCCGACGACACGGTCATGGACGGCGGCTCGCTGCCCGCCGGGGACGCCGGCTAGGACCATGCCCGAGGCCTCCGGTCCACCCCCCGCGCCGCGCCGCGGCGAGGCGGGCCGGGGCCCGGAGTGGCGGGTGGAGGGAACGCCGCCGCCCTCCCCGCCCCCGGAGACGTCCCGCCGCTCGCGGATGCCCCAGGTGCCGGGGGGCTCCCGCTTCTGGTGGATCCTGCTCGCGCTGCTCGCGCTGAACTGGTTCATCGTCTCGCTCATCCCCGACCGCGACAGCCGCCTCTCGGTGCCGTACACCGAGTTCCGGGCGCAGGTGCAGGCGGGGAACGTCTCCGAGGTGACCTCCCAGGGCGACACGATCCAGGGGGAGTTCGAGAAGCCCGTCACCTACCCGGCCGGCTCCGACAAGTCGGACACCTCCTTCGAGACCCAGCGCCCCGCGTTCGCGGACGACGGGATCATGGAGCTCCTCATCCAGCAGGACGTGGAGGTCAACGCGAAGCCGGTCGACGCGGGCCGCTCGCTCTGGGTGACCCTGCTGTTCTCGTTCGGCCCGGTCATCCTCCTCGTGCTGCTGTTCGTGTTCCTCATGCGGCGGGCGGCCGGCGGCGCGGGCGGGGCGCTCACCGGTCTCGGGCGCTCGAAGGCGAAGCGGTACGACGCCTCGGCGCAGCGGGTGACCTTCGAGGACGTGGCCGGCATCGACGAGGCCGAGGACGAGCTCGTCGAGATCGTCGACTTCCTGAAGAACCCGGACAAGTACCGGCGCCTGGGCGGCCAGATCCCGCGCGGGGTGCTGCTCTCCGGGCCCCCGGGCACCGGCAAGACGCTGCTCGCCCGGGCCGTGGCCGGCGAGGCCGACGTGCCGTTCTTCTCCCTCTCCGCGTCGGAGTTCGTGGAGATGATCGTGGGCGTCGGCGCGAGCCGGGTGCGCGACCTGTTCTCCCAGGCGAAGGAGACCGCCCCGGCGATCATCTTCATCGACGAGCTCGACGCGATCGGGCGGGCCCGCGGCGGGTCGGCGTCCCTGGGCGGCAACGACGAGCGCGAGCAGACGCTCAACCAGATCCTCACCGAGATGGACGGGTTCAGCGGGTCCGAGGGCATCATCGTCCTCGCCGCGACCAACCGGCCGGAGATCCTGGACGCCGCCCTGCTGCGGCCCGGGCGCTTCGACCGGCGCGTGGCCGTGAGCCCGCCGGACCGCGACGGCCGGGCGGCGATCCTGGAGGTGCACCTGCGCGGCGTCCCGCTCGCCGACGACGTGATGGTGGACCAGCTCGCCCAGGCCACCCCGGGCATGGTGGGCGCGGACCTGCGCAACCTCATCAACGAGGCCGCCCTGATGGCCGCGCGCCGGAACCACGAGCGCGTGCAGGCGGCCGACTTCACGGACGCGCTGGAGAAGATCGTCCTCGGGGCGGAGCGGCGCATCATGCTCTCGCCGGCCGAACGCGAGCGGACCGCGTACCACGAGAGCGGCCACGCCCTGCTCGGCATGCTCATCCCGGGGGCCGACCCCGTGCGCAAGATCTCGATCGTCCCGCGCGGCCGGGCGCTGGGCGTGACCTTCCAGGCCCCCGACGCCGACCGCTACGGCTACGGCGTCGACTACCTGCGCGGCCGCATCGTCGGCGCGCTGGGCGGCCGGGCCGCGGAGGAGGTCGTCTACGGCGACATCACGACCGGGGCCGAGAGCGACCTGGAGCAGGTCACGAACATCGCCCGGCGGATGGTGGGGCGCTGGGGGATGTCGGAGGCGATCGGTCCCGTCTCGGTGCTGCCGGGGCCGGCGGACGAGCCGCTGCTCTTCCCGGGGCAGGGCGGCCAGGCCTCGGCGCACACCCAGGAGATCCTCGACCGCGAGGTCCGCCGGATCGTGGACGAGTGCTACGCCGAGGCGCTCCACAAGCTGCAGGCCAACCGCGACAAGCTCTCCGCGCTGGCGGAGGCCCTGCTGCAGCGCGAGACCCTGGACGAGGCGGACGCCTACCGGGTCGCCGGCATCCCCCGGGAGCCCGCGACGGCCTGACGTGGTGAACCGTGACGCCCTCCGGGTCGGCCTCCGTGCCGGGGTCGCGCTCACGGTGGGGTTCGCCGTGGGGCGCTACGTGCTCGAGCAGCCCCAGTTCGCCGTCTTCGCGGCGTTCACGTCCCTGGCGCTCGTGGCGTACGCCGACTTCGGCGGGACGATGCGCCACCGCATCGCGGCCCTCGTCGTCGCGACCCTGGTGGCCCTGGGCCTGGTCGCAGCGGGCACCGCCGTCTCGGGGAGCGACTGGGGGGCGCCCCTCGTCGTCGGGGTCGTCACCCTCCTCGTGGCGTACTCGGCGGTCCTCGGGGGCTACTTCGTCGCCGGGGCGAACGCGGTCATCCTCGCTGTGGTCCTGGCGGCGGGCATCCCGGCACCGGACGACGTGCTCGGCTGGCGCCTGGGCGGCACCGCCCTCGGAGGCGCCCTGGCGATCGCCGTGACCGTCCTCATGTGGCCGCGCCGGTCCGACCCGGACCCCCTCGCGGCGATCCGCCACGTGCGGGACGCGCTGGCGCGCTGCCTGCCTGCCGGGGGCGGCGACCCGGCGGCGCTCGCGACGGCCGGGGACGAGGTGCGGGCCCTCCGGGAGCGCCTCGCCGGCCCCTCCGGCCCGCGCCCGGCCGAGCCGACCGCCCGCCACCGTGCGGTGCTGCGCCTGGTGTTCGACATGGACCGCCTGCTGCTGCGCATCGCCGCCGTGCTCCGCCGTCCCGGGCCCCCCGACCCGGCGGCCGGGCCCCTGCTGGACTGCGCGCACGCCGACCTCACCGGCGCGCCCGACGGCCGGGAGGCGATCGAGATCCTCGCCCATGCGTGGGACGACGTGGCCGCGCACACCCCGGCCGGCCCCGGGGACCTGGCCCGCGCCGTCGAGGACGTGGCGGTCGCCGGGGAGGTGGCCCAGGCCGCCCGGCACGCCACCCGGGACGCCGCGGCGGCCGCCGGCGGGCCGCCGGCGCCGGGAACCCCGTCCACCCTCGCCGTCGCCCGCCGCCGGCTGCGGAACAACCTCACCCTGCGCTCGGTGCACCTGCGCAACGCCCTGCGCCTGGCGCTGTCGCTGGCGATCGCGATGGCGCTCGTCCAGGTCTTCGACCTCTCCCACGGCTTCTGGGTGGTGCTCGCCACCCTCACCGTGGTGCACAGCGCCGCCTCCACCACCGGCATGACGGCCGGGCAGGTGCTGCTCGGCACGGCCGTGGGGTTCTGTCTCGGCCTCCTCATCGTCCTCGGCGCGGAGGCCGACTCCCACCTCTACATCGTGCTGCTGGGGCTCGTGGTGCCGGGGGCGATCTACGCCGCGCGGGCGGACGGGCTCGTGGCCGGGCAGGCGGGCTTCACGGTCGTCTGCTGCGTGCTGTTCGGGCTGCTGGCGCCCGAGACCTGGACGCTCGCCGCCGTGCGGGTGGAGGACGTCGTCATCGGCGCCGCCGTGGGCGTGGGGGTGGGGATGCTGGCCTGGCCCCGCGGCGCCGGGGGATCCCTGCCGGCCGCCCTCGCCGACGCCCTCGCCCGGGCCGCCGACGAGGTGCGGGCCGCCGGGCACGAGGCCCTGGGCCGGGAGACCGGTGGCCCGGGACGGCCCGCCCTCGCGCACGCCCGGCTCCTGGCGGTGCAGCGGGCCGAGGACGACCTGGCCGTGGCGCTCTCCGAGCGCCGCCCCCACACCGAGGCGCGGCGCACCTGGCCGGCGCTGCTCGGCGACGTGGGGAGCCTCGTCTACTCGGTGGGGTGGCTCGACCGGGTGCCGCGGCCGCGCCCCGCCGACCCGGGGTCACGGGCCCTCGTGGACTCCCTCGCCGGGCGCGTGGACGCGGTGACCGCGGCCTACCGGGACGTGGCGGACGCCGTGGCGGCGGGGGTCCCCGTGCCGCCCGCGCCGCCCGTCCCGCACGACGAGGACGAGGTCGCCGCGGCCGTCGCCTCCGCCGGGGGCGCGGACCCGCGGGCGCTGGTGGACCTGCTGGCGGTGCGGAGCTGGGTGCGGGAGGTGGAGGCGGGGCTCGGGATCGTGACCGGCCGGCTCGGGCCCGTCCCCCCCGGCCCCTAGCCTGGCCGCATGACACGCACCCGGACCCTCGCGCTCACGGCCCTCGGCCTCGCCCTGGCCGCCGGCCCCGCCCTGGCCCAGGAGCCGCAGCCGCGGGACACCCCGCCCGCCCCGGACGGGACCATCTGCGCCCCGGGCACCGCGACCGTGACCACACCGCGCCTCGTCGCCGAGATGCCCCCGATCTCACGGGCATGCGCGGTGCCGGGACAGCCCGGCACGCGACTCGCCACGACACGCTTCCTGTCCGACGGCGGCGTCCGCCTGCTTCAGTCCACGCCCCGGCTGGTCCTGCGCGCCGGGCAGCCGGTGCGGTTCGCGTTCACGGAGACGCCCGTCGAGACGGTGATCCTCGAGACCTGGCCGGGCACCCGGCCGGCCTCCGGCCGCCGCCCGTTCTACCGCCTCTCGCCCTACCGGACGGTCTGGAGGGCGCGGCCAGGCAGCGGCCTGCTGCTCGTCAAGGCGGTCATCCCGGCGCCCTCCGCGCTGGAGCCCTCCGGGACGACCCAGGCCCAGTACGTCATGGCCTACCGGGCGGTCAGGGCCTAGCTCAGGAGGCCTTCCGCTTGCGGGCGGGGGCCTTCTTCTTCGGGGCCTCCTCGGCGGCACCCTCGCCGCCGCCCTCCACCTTGCGCAGGCGGCTCTGCTCGATGTCGAGCTGGTCGTCGTCCTTCGCGGCGGGCTTCTTGGCGCGGGAGCGGGAGGCCGGCTTCTTCGCCGCCGGCTTCTCGTCCTCCTCGGGCGAGGCGTCGTCGGAGTCCGCCCCGCCGCCGGCCGCCGCGAGGCTCGCCTTGAGGGCGGCCATGAGGTCGATGACCGGTGCCGGCGACTCGGCCTCCTCGGGCTCGGCGATCTCGGTGCCCTGGGCCTTCGCCTCCAGGAACTCCAGGAGCGCGGCCTTCGTCTGGTTCGGGTACTCCTCCGGCGCGAACGGCTTCGCCAGCCCGGCGACGAGCTGCTGGGCCATCTCGAGCTCCTGGTCGGAGACGTCGACCTCGGCGAGCTTGCCGACGATCTCCTCCTTGTCCTTCATCCGGATGTCCTCCGGGTAGTACAGCGTCTCGAGGGTGAGCATCCCGTCGATCGGCCGCAGCAGGACCAGGTGCTCCTTCGTGGACAGCACGAACCGCCCGATGGCGGCGCGGCCCGACTCCTCCATCGCGCGGGTGAGGAGCTTGTAGGGGCGCTCCGCCCGCTCCTGGGGGTCGAGCCAGTACGAGCGCTCGAAGTAGACCGGGTCCACCTCGGGCATCTCGACGAACTGGAGGATCTGGATCGTCTTCTCCTGCCGGGCGGCGAAGCGCTCCAGCTCGGAGTCCTCGACCGGCAGGTAGCGGCCCTTCGAGACCTCCCAGCCCTTCACGGTCTCGTCGGGCGTCACCTCGACGTCGCGCTCCGGGTCCCAGCGCTTCTGCTTCACCGGGCGCCCGGTCTCCCGGGAGAGGGTGCGGAAGGACACGTCGCTCCGCTGCTGGGCCAGCCCCACCGACACGGGGATCGTGACCAGGCCGAACGAGATGAAGCCGTTCCAGATCGCGCGCACGCTTTACCCCTTCCCCGTGTCCGCCTGCTCTAGCCGCCCGTCCCGTTGGCCCCGTCGCGGCTGGGGACACCCCGTCCCCCGACCCCGTGCAGGGCCTCCAGCATCTCCACCGGGAACGGCAGGATCAGCGTCGTCGTGCGCTCCGACGAGCCGATCTCGTTCATCGTCTGGAGGTACCGCAGCTGCAGCGCGCCGGGCGCGGCGCTGATGACCGCGGCGGCCTGGCCGAGCTTCGCGGAGGCCTCGTACTCACCGTCTGCGGCGATGATCTTCGCGCGCCGCTCCCGCTCGGCCTCGGCCTGGCGGGCCAGGGCCCGCTGCATGCTCTGGGGCAGCTCGACGTCCTTCACCTCGACGACCGAGACCTTCACGCCCCAGGGGTGGGTCTGCTCGTCGATGATCGTCTGCAGCCGGTCGTTGATCTGGTCGCGCTCCGACAGGAGCTGGTCGAGGTCGACCTGGCCGAGCACGCTCCGCAGCGTGGTCTGCGCGATCTGCGACGTGGCGACGAGGTAGTTCTCGACCTGCACGATCGCCTTCGACGCGTCCACGACGCGGAAGTAGGCCACGGCGTTCACCTTCACCGTGACGTTGTCCTTCGTGATGACCTCCTGCGGCGGCACGTTGAGCGTGACGGTACGGAGGTCGACCTTCACGGCCTTGTCGATGAAGGGGATCAGGATGAAGAGGCCGGGGCCCTTGATCCCGATGAGGCGGCCGAGCCGGAACACGACGCCCCGCTCGTACTCGCGCGCGACCTTCACGGCCGAGAACAGGAACAGCAGGCCGATGACCAACAGGATGATCACGGCATATGCAGCGGCCATGTCGGCGTCACCCCTCTCTGGGTTCGACGATCAGTGACAGGTCCTCGGAGAGGACTCTAACGACGCGGACCTCCGTCCCCTCGGGGACCGGGGATCCGTCGGCGGTGCGGGCCGACCAGATCTCGCCGTTCAGGCTCACGTGGCCCCCGCCCGGGCCGAGCTCCTCACGGGTCACGCCCACCTGCCCGATCATCGCCCCGCGACCGGTCGTGACCGGCTGCTTCCGGGCGCGCCGCACCAGGCGGGCCGACGCGAAGAACCCGCCGCCCACCGCGACGGCGAACGCCACGGCGATCCAGGGCGACGTCTCGAGGCCCGGGTCGTCCGAGTCGAACAGGAGGACGCCGCCGAGCCCGAGGCACACGACGCCCGCGAGCGCGAACAACCCGACCCCGCCCACCTGGGTCTCCGCCACGAAGAAGGCCACGCCTATCCCGATGAGGACGCCGCCGATCCAGTTCACCGGCAGGTGGGTGAGCCCGGCGATCGCGACCACCAGGGCCACGATGCCGATGATCCCGGGGAAGACGGCGCCCGGGTTCGTGAGCTCGAAGCCGATGCCGGCGATCCCCAGCAGCAGGAGCAGGAAGACGACGTTCGGGTCCCCGAGGGCCCCGACCGTCCGGTCGAACCAGCCCATCTCGTCGGTCTCGACCTGCGCGCCCGAGGTCGCGATGGGCACCCCGTCCCGGCCCTGCCGCCCGTCGAGCCAGGCGATGAAGTCGTCGAGGGTGGGCTGGATCGTGTCGATCACGTCCTGGTCCAGCGCCTCCTCGGCGGTGAGGTTGTCGGCGGACGTGACCATCCCGCGGTAGGCCTCGGCGTTGCGCCCGTGCTCCTGGGCGAGGGCGGCGATGGAGGCCGCCGCGTCGTTCACGACCTTGTCGTCCAGGTCCTCGCCCCCGCTCGTGATGGGCGTGGCCGAGCCGATGTTGGTGCCCGGGGCCATCCCCAGGTGGTCCGAGGCGGCGGCGATGAACGCGCCCGCCGAGGCCGCGCGGGCGCCGGACGGCCCCACCCAGACGGCGACCGGGACGGCCGATCCGCCCATGGCCTGGACGATCTCCCGCGTGGAGGTCAGGACCCCGCCCGGGGTGTCCAGGCGGATCACGATCGCCCGCGCCCCCTCGGCCTCGGCCTCGCGGATGCCGTCCTCCACGAAGTCGGCCGCGATCGGGCTGATGTCCGTGTCCAGCTCGATCACCCGCACCGTCGGCGCGGCGGGCGTCGACGTCTCCTGCGCGGCCGCCGTGGCCACGCATGCCAGCGCGAGGAGCAGCGCGGCGAGGAGGGTGCGGACCGGGTGCATTGCCGTCCCCACCGACGATAGCAGCGGTCCGGCCGCGGGCCGATGGGCCCGCCGGGGATGGGCTACGATCCCGCGGATCGTGCCCGATCGCCCATTCCCGGCACCGACGGACCTGCTCCCGCACCGTCCCCCGTTCCTGTTCGTCGACGAGATCCTCGACCTCGTCCCCGGAACGTCGGCGCGGGCCCGCTGGCACGTCGACCCCGACGCGTTCTTCTTCCCCGGCCACTTCCCGGGGAACCCGATCCTGCCCGGGGTCGTGATCATCGAGGCGCTCGCCCAGACCGGGGCCATCGCCGCCATGGCCGAGCCGGACACCGCGGGCAAGCTCGCCCTCTTCGCGGGCATCGGCAAGGCGCGCTTCCGGCGCGTCGTGCGGCCCGGCGAGGAGCTCGTGCTGGAGACCCGCCTCACCCGCCGCCGGGGGATGCTCGGCGCCGGCGAGGGCACCGCGACGGTGGACGGGGTCCTGGCCTGCGAGACGGACCTGTCCTTCGCGCTCGTCGACGCGGCGGAGGCGGGGTGATCGCCGTGCGCGGCGCCACGCCGCGGCGGGCCCGGCTCGCGGCCCTGGGCGCCTACGTGCCCGAGCGCGTCGTCACGAACGACGAGATCGCGGCGCGGGTCGACACGAGTGACGAGTGGATCACGACCCGCACCGGCATCCGGGAGCGCCGCTTCGCCGCGCCGGACGAGACGGCCGCCGACATGGCCACCCACGCCGCGCTGCGCGTGCTGGACGACGCGGCGCTCGACCCCGGCGACCTGGACATGGTCATCGTGCCCACGGCCACCCCGGACGCCATGTTCCCGAGCACGGCGGCCCTCGTCGCCGGCCGCATCGGGGCGCGCGGCGCGGCCGCGTTCGACATGTCGGTCGCGTGCTCCGGCTTCGTCTACGGCCTGGCCCAGGCGGCCGCGCTCGTGGACGGCGGCGTCGCGCGCACCGTGCTCGTGGTGGGCTCCGAGGTGCTCTCCCGGGTGACCGACCAGGCCGACCGCGCCACCTGCATCCTCTTCGCCGACGGGGCCGGCGGCGCGCTCGTGGCCGAGGGCGACCCGGACTCGACGACCGGCTTCCTCGGCTGGGACCTGGGGGCCGACGCGGACGGCGCGGAGGACCTCTGGCTCGCCGTCGACGGCGCGCGGGAGTCCGGGCCCGGTGACCCCGTGCCCGCCCCGGGGTGCATCCGCATGGACGGCCCCGCGGTCTTCCGCTTCGCCACCCGGGTCATGGTCGACTCCTGCGAGCGCCTGCTCACGGCGCTCGGCCTGGGCATCGACGCGATCGACCTCGTCGTCGCGCACCAGGCCAACCGCCGCATCCTCGACCTGGCCGCCGAGCGGCTCGGCATCCCCGAGGAGCGGATGTTCAACACGCTCGACCGCTACGGCAACACGTCATCGGCGTCGATCCCGATCGCGCTGGCGGAGGCCCGCGACGCGGGCCGCCTGCGCCCGGGGGACATGGTCCTGCTCGTCGGCTTCGGCGGCGGGCTCACCTGGGGATCGACCGTCGTCCGCTACGAGCCCCTCGGGGCGGAGGTGCCCGCATGATCGTCGCGATGTTCCCGGGGCAGGGGGCCCAGGCCGTCGGCATGGGCCAGGCCCTCGCACAGGAGCACGACGTCGCGCGCCGCGTGTTCGAGGAGGCCGACGACGTCCTCGGCTGGTCCGTCTCGCAGCTCTGCTTCGAGGGCCCCATCGAGGCCCTCACCGCCACCGACGTCTGCCAGCCCGCACTGCTCACCGCCTCCGTCGCCGCGTTCCGCACCGCCCGCGAGGCCGGCCTGGAGCCGGACCTCGTGATGGGCCACTCGCTCGGCGAGTACTCCGCGCTGGTCGCCGCCGGCGCCCTCCCCTTCGACGAGGGCCTCCGGATCGTGGCCGAGCGCGGCTCCGCGATGCGGGAGTGCGGTAAGACCGCCCCCGGCGCGATGGCCGCGCTGCTCGGACTGTCCGACGACGACGCGCGCGCCCTCGCCTCCGAGGCGGGGGAGGCCTGGCCGGCGAACTACAACTGCCCCGGGCAGGTCGTCGTCTCGGGCGCGGTCGCCGCCATCGACCGGCTGGTGGAGATCGCCGCCGAGCGCGGCGTGCGCGCCACCCGCCTCGTGGTGGACGGCCCCTTCCACTCGCCGCTCGTCGCGCCCGCCGCCGAGCGCCTGCGCCCGGCCCTGGAGGCCTGGGACCCGGCGCCGCCCTCGCCCGGCTTCCTCTCCACCACCACCTGCGCCGTGGAGCCCGCGGAGCGCCTGCGCGAGGTGCTCCTGGACCAGCTCACCTCGCCCGTCCGCTTCGGCGACGCCGTCGAGGCGGCCATCGGCCTGGGCGCGGACGAGATGGTGGAGGTCGGCCCCGGCCGCGTCCTCTCCGGCCTGGTGAAGCGCGTGCGGCGCGACCTGCCGACGTCCCGCGTCGGCGAGCCGGCGGACCTGGCGGCGATCGGGGCGTCCTCGTGAGCGTCGCCCTCGTCACCGGCGCGAGCCGCGGCATCGGCGCCGCCATCGCCCGCCGCCTCGCCGCGGACGGCTTCGACGTCGCCATCGGCTACGCCGCGGACGCGGACGGCGCCGCCGCGACGGCCGCCGCCGTGGAGGCCGCGGGCCGCCGGGCCTCGGTCCACGCCGCCGACGTCTCCGACGAGGCGCAGGCCGCCGCGATGGTGGAGGCCGCCGAGGAGGCCCTCGGGCCGCTCGACGCCCTCGTCGTCAACGCCGGCATCACCCGCGACGGCCTCGCCGTGCGGATGAGCGCCGAGGACTGGGACGCCGTCATCGGCACGAACCTGAACGGCGCCTTCTACACCGCCCGCCCGGCCCTGCGGGGAATGCTCCGCCGCCGTGCGGGCACCATCGTGGCGGTGTCCTCCATCGTGGGCCTCATCGGCAACGCCGGCCAGGCGAACTACGCCGCGGCGAAGGCCGGGATGATCGGCATGGTGCGGGCCCTCGCCCGCGAGGCCGGCGGCCGCGGGGTGCGGGTCAACGCCGTCGCCCCCGGCTACATCACGACGGACATGACGGCCGCGCTCACGGACGAGCAGCGCGACGCGCTCCTGTCCCAGACCCCGCTCGGCCGCCTGGGCGAGCCGGACGACGTGGCGGCCGCCGTCGCGTTCCTCTGCTCCCCCGACGCCGCCTTCGTCACCGGGGCGGTCCTGTCGGTCGACGGCGGGCTGGCGATGTCATGAGGGAGCTGCGGAGGGTCGTCGTCACCGGCGTCGGGCTCGTCACGTCCCTCGGGATCGGGCGCAAGGAGAACTGGGAGGCGGCGATCGCCGGGCGCAGCGGCGCCGCGACGATCACGGCCTACGAGCCGCTCGACACGGACACCACGGTCGCCTGCCAGGTCACCGGCTTCGAGCCGACCGACTTCATGGACCGGCGGGTCGCGCGGCGCATGGACCGCTTCGCCCAGCTCGCCGTCGCCGCGGGCCGCATGGCCCTCGAGGACGCCGGGCTGGAGATCGACCCCGCCCGCGCCGGCCGGGCCGGCGCCATGGTGGGCAGCGGCATCGGTGGCCTGCGGACCTTCGAGGAGCAGACCCTCGTGGTGGACCAGCGCGGCCCGGACCGCGTGTCCCCGCTCTTCATCCCCATGGTCATCGCGAACATGGCGGCGGCCCAGGTCTCCATGGTGCTCGGCCTCAAGGGGCCGCTCTCCTGCGTCTCCACCGCCTGCGCGTCCGGCAACCACGCGCTCGGCGACGCCACCGAGGCGATCCGCCGCGGCCGCGCCGACGTGATGCTCGCCGGCGGCACCGAGGCCAGCATCACCCGGGTCGGCATGGCCGCGTTCAACTCGATGCGGGCCCTCTCGACCCGCAACGACGACCCGCAGGGCGCGAGCCGCCCGTTCGACGCGACCCGCGACGGGTTCGTCATGGGCGAGGCCGGGGCGATCCTCGTGCTGGAGAGCCTGGAGCACGCCATCGACCGGGGCGCGGAGCCGCTCTGCGAGGTGCTCGGCTACGGCCTCACCGGCGACGCGCACCACCTGACCGAGCCGGACCCGACCGGCAGCGCCCCCGCGGCGGCGGTCACGATGGCCCTGGAGGACGCGGAGCGGTCGCCGTCGGACATCGACTACGTCAACGCGCACGCCACCTCGACGCCGGTCGGCGACCCCAGCGAGATCCGCGCACTGCGGCTCGCGCTGGGCGAGTCCGTGGCCGAGGGCATCGCGGTCTCGTCGACGAAGTCGATGCACGGCCACTGCCTCGGCGCCGCCGGCGGCGTGGAGGGCGCGCTCACCGCGCTCGTCGTGCACGAGGGGGTCATCCCCCCGACGATCAACCTCCACGACCTGGACCCGGCCTGCGCCGGCGTGGACCACATCGCCAACACGGCGCGGACCGCCGACGTGCGCACGGCCCTGTCGAGCGCGTTCGGCTTCGGCGGCCACAACGCCATCCTCGTCCTCGGCCGGCTGGAGGACGCGTAGGCGCCCCGCCGCACCCGGGCCGCCCGGCCGGCTGGCGGGCGGCCGCGAACCGTGCGAGCACGCGGATCTACGGGCCCAAGCGCGGGCTCGAGGGCATGTCCTGGCTCGGGGACGAGCGGATCGCGATCGGCGCCGTGCCGGTGGGCGACGCCGTGGCGCGCCTGCCCGAGGCGGGGGTCACGCACGTCGTCAACTGCCGCGCCGACCTCCAGACCCGCATCTCCCAGGACCTCTGGGCGGAGCGCGCCGTGCTCGGCGCCGACCACGTCGCCCACGCACCCATGTGGGACCACGGACGCGACCAGCCGTCGCGCCTGTGGGCCCCGGCCGCGCGCTTCGGCGCCGCGGCGCTCGACGACCCGGACGCCCGGGTCCTCGTCCACTGCCAGCAGGGCCGCCGCCGGTCCGCCATGGTCGCGTACGCGATCCTGCGGCTCCGGGGCCACTCCCCCGCCGAGGCGCGCCGCCTCGTGCTGGACCACCGCGCCCCCGCCGAGCTCGTCCCGGCCTACGTGGACAGCGTCGAGCGGTGGCTCGCCGCCCCCTCCGACCCCCTGACATAATCGGATGACCGTGTCCAAGCGCCCCATCACGGTGTCGGTCGACCGTCTGCGCCGAAAGAGGCCGGACGGGCCGCCGCCCCGCAAGCTGCCCGCCGACGACCGCTCGTGCCCCAAGTGCTCGAGCCACTACCGCGCCGACGAGCTGCGCCGGAACCTCGGCGTCTGCTCGAACTGCGGGCACCACTTCCCCGTCACGGCCCGCGAGCGGCTCGACCAGCTCGCCGAGGGCGGCCCCTGGACCGAGTTCTGGTCCGAGCTGCGGGCGAGCGACCCGCTGCAGTTCGTGGACCTCGAGCCCTACCCGGACCGGGTGCGGAAGGCCGAGCGCGCCGGCAACACCGAGGCCGTCATCACCGCGGAGCTCTCCATCCGCGGCCACGAGTGCATGGCCGCGATCATGGACTTCGCCTACCTCGGCGGGTCGATGGGCTCGGTGGTGGGCGAGAAGCTCGCCCGCGCGGCCGACCGGTGCGTCGAGCGCGGCCTGCCGCTCATCTGCATCACCGCGTCCGGCGGCGCCCGCATGCAGGAGGGCGTCATCGCCCTCATGCAGATGGCGAAGACCGTCGTCGCCTTCGACCTGCTCCACGACGCGGAGCTGCCGGTCATCGTGGTGCTCGTGCACCCCACGACAGGCGGTGTCTGGGCCTCCTTCGCGTCCCTCGGGGACATCACGTACGCGGAGCCCGGCGCCCTCATCGCGTTCTCCGGGCCGCGCGTCATCGAGCAGACGACCCGCGAGAAGCTGCCGCCGGAGTTCGGCCGCGCCGAGACCCAGCTCGCCAACGGCCAGGTGGACGACGTGGTCGACCGCCGCGACATGGCGGCCCGCATCGGCGGGGTGCTGGCGATCCTCGACCGGCCCACCGGGCTGGACCCGGCGCCGGCCGTCACCTGGGCGCACGACAAGGCCGAGCGCGCGGCGGCCGCCGCGCGGACGCTGCCCGAGCGCTCCCGGCGGCTGGTCTCGAAGGTGCTGAACACCGAGGACGAGGGGGGCGAGCGATGAGCGTCGCAGCCCGCCGCGGCGGCCAGTTCGTCCGCCGCCTCGCGCACCGCCTGGGCGGCGCGCAGACGGAGACCGAGTCGGCGATCTGGGACACGATCCAGCTCGCCCGGCACCAGGACCGCCCGTACCCGCTCGACTACATCCCGCGCCTGTTCCCGCAGTTCGAGGAGATGCGCGGCGACCGCCTGTTCGGCGACGACCCGGCGATCGTGGCCGGCATCGGGCGCGGCCCCGACGGCCCGGTGGCCGTCATCGGCCAGCAGAAGGGCCGGGACACGAACGAGCGGACCCACCGCAACTTCGGCATGCCGAGCCCCGAGGGCTACCGCAAGGCGATGCGCGTCATGGCGCTCGCCGACAAGATGAACCTGCCGGTCATCACGCTCATCGACACCCCCGGCGCCTTCCCCGGCGCGGGCGCCGAGGAGCGCGGCCAGGGCGGCGCCATCGCGAAGAGCATGCAGACGATGCTGCGGCTGCGGGTCCCGACGATCGCCATCGTGATCGGCGAGGGCTCCTCCGGCGGCGCGCTCGCGCTGGGCGTCACGGACCGCGTGATGATGCTGGAGAACTCGACCTACTCGGTCATCTCCCCCGAGGGTGGCGCGGCCATCCTCTGGCGCGACGCAGCCCGGGCCCGCGACGCCGCCGCGGCGTTCCAGCCCACGGCGGCCAACTGCTACCGCTGGGGCATCACGGACGTCGTCGTCCCCGAGCCGTCGGGCGGCGCGCACACGGACCACGACGAGGCCGCGCGCCTGCTGGGCAGCTACATCTCGCGCTCCCTCAAGGAGCTGCAGGCGCTCGCGCCGGCCGACCGCCGCCGCACCCGCCGCGACCGGTACCGCCGCATCGGCGCCTACCGCGAGGTGGCCGCCGGCGACCCGTCGGCGATGGCCGCGGGCCGCGAGACGAAGGCCAACGGGGGCGCCCCGGCCTGAGCCGGGCGCCCGTCCGCGACCCCGTGGACTACCTCCGGGCGATCCTCACGGCGCGCGTCTACGACGTGGCGCGCGAGACCCCGCTCGACCCGGCGCCGCTGCTCTCGGCCCGCACGGGCTGCACGGTGCTCCTGAAGCGCGAGGACGCCCAGCCGGCCTTCTCCTTCAAGATCCGGGGCGCCTACAACCGGATGGCCCGGCTCGCGCCGGACGAGCTCGCCCGCGGCGTCATCGCGGCCTCCGCCGGCAACCACGCCCAGGGCGTGGCGCTCGCGGCGGCCCGGCTCGGCTGCGACGCCGTCATCGTGATGCCGGTGACCACCCCCCGCGTGAAGGTGGACGCCGTCCGCGCCCTGGGCGAGGGGCGGGTGGAGGTGATGCTCCACGGCGACTCGTTCTCCGACGCCAAGGCGCTCGCGGACGTGGTGTGCGCCGAGCGGGGCCTCGTGTTCGTCCACCCCTTCGACGACCCGGCCGTCATCGCCGGGCAGGGGACGATCGGCATGGAGATCCTGCGCCAGCACTCCGGCCCGCTCGACGCGGTCTTCGTGGCCGTGGGCGGGGGAGGGCTCATCGCCGGCGTCGCGAGCTACGTGAAGGCCGTCCGCCCGGGGGTCCGGGTGGTGGGCGTGCAGACGACGGACTCGGACGCCATGGCCCGGTCGCTGGAGGCGGGCCGCCGGGTGACCCTCGACGACGTCGGGCTCTTCTCCGACGGCACGGCCGTGCGGCAGGTGGGGGTCGAGACCTTCCGGCTGTGCCGTGAGCTGGTGGACGAGATCGTGAGGGTGGACGCCGACGCCGTGTGCGCGGCGATCAAGGACGTGTTCGAGGACACCCGCTCCATCCTGGAGCCGGCGGGGGCGCTCGCGATCGCCGGGATGAAGGCGTGGGCCGCCCGGGAGGGCGCGGAGGGGGCGACCCTCGTGGCGGTGGCCTGCGGGGCGAACATGAACTTCGACCGGCTGCGGTTCGTCGCCGAGCGGGCCGAGGTGGGCGAGGCCCGGGAGGCCGTCCTGGCGGTGACGGTCCCGGAGGAGCGCGGCTCCTTCCGGCGCTTCTGCCGCACGCTCGACGGCCGCGGCGTGACCGAGTTCAACTACCGGATCGCGGACGGCGAGCAGGCGCACCTGTTCGTGGGGGTCCAGGTGGGCGGCCGCGAGGATGCCGTGCGGCTGGCCGAGGCGCTGCGGGCGGAGGGCTTCGCCACCCTCGACCTGACCGACGACGAGCTGGCCAAGCAGCACCTGCGGCACATGATCGGCGGCGGGTCACCGCGCGCGGTGGACGAGCGCGTGTTCCGCTTCGAGTTCCCCGAGCGGCCGGGGGCGCTGCTGCGGTTCCTGTCGGAGATGAGCCCGGACTGGAACATCTCCCTCTTCCACTACCGCAACGAGGGCGCCGACTTCGGGCGGATCCTGGTGGGCATCCAGGTGCCCGAGGCGGAGGAGCGGGAGCTGCGCCGGTTCCTCGCCACCCTGGGGTATCCGCACGCCGAGGAGACGGACAACCCGGCGTACCGGCTCTTCCTCGGGGCCCCGCCTATTCGCTGAAGGCGGCGACCAGCTCCCGGCAGAAGTCCGGGATGTCCGCCACGACGCGGCCCCATACGAGCTGCCCGTCGCGGAACGCGGCCTCGTCGACCCACTCGGCCCCGGCGTTGACCAGGTCGTCCTTGATGCCCAGGGAGCCGGTGGCCCGACCGCCGACGATGCCCGCCGAGATCGCGACCGAGCCGCCGTGGCAGATGATCCCCACGACCTTCCCGGCGCCGTGGACGGCGCGCACCAGGTCGAGGATCGCCGGGTCGCGGCGCATCTTGTCCGGCGCCCATCCGCCCGGGATGACGATGCCGTCGAGCGTGCCGGCGTCGACCGCGTCGGCGGTCGTCTCGGCGCGCACGGCCAGGCCGTTCTTGCCGTGGTGGGTGTCGGTGTCCGACCCCACGGTGAGGACCGTGGCGCCCTCCTCCTGGAGGCGCATCACGGTGACCCAGAACTCCAGGTCCTCGACGCCCTCGGCGACCAGGACCGCGTACGTCCGTCCGCTCAGCCTCATGGGCCGAGTGTACGACTCCCCGGGGCGGTCACGCCCACCCCGGGGATCGTCGGCTAACGCGCCCGGAGGCTCTCGGCCTCGGCGGCGGCGGCGTCGTCCTGCGCGGTGCGCGCACGGCCGTTCAGCACCTGGGAGAGGCGCAGCGCGCCGTCCAGGAGCTCACGGTTGGTGGCGGGGTGCTCGGGGATGACGCCGATGGTGGCGGCGAGCTCGCGGTGCCAGCGCTGCATCTCGGTGCTCGGCCGGCGATCCGGATCCACCCGGACCATGTCCAGGACGAGCGCCATGAATCCCCGCAGCGTGGCCCGTGGGTCGGGTCCCTGCGTCATCTACGAGCCTCCTTGCTCGACGGGACGGGTATGGGCGGGACGATCCTTGTCCCGCACAATCAGGTCGGCGCCGGGCCCCCCGACTTGAGCCCCGCGTCCCGGCGGGGATCCACCACGCGCAGCAGCGGGCCCTCGCCCACGCGCACCTCGCGGTGGCGTCCGAGCGGCTCCCCGTCGGCCTGCACGGCGGCGGGGAGGTCCGCCGAGATCACGATGCCGTGGGGGGCAGGACCGCCCGCGAGCGCGCCGCCCTCGCTCATCGGCAACTCCCGGCCGTTCAGCGCGCGCCAGCCGATGTGGGCCAGCTCGTGGGGCCGCATCCGGGTGAGGGCGATCCAGGCGAGCCCGCCGTCGAAGGCCGCGCCCGGCACGAGGTCCAGGGGGCGGCGCCCGAGGTAGGTGTAGGGCGTGCCGGTGGCCACGAGGACGGCCATCGCGCCCTCGACCGGCACGATGCCCTCCCCGTCCACGCGCACCCGCGGGGCCCGGCCGGCGCGCACCGAGGCGATCGCGGCCCCCGCCGCGAAGCCGGCCTGGCGCAGCCGGTGCTTCGTGCGCGGGCGCGCCTCGATCCACTCGACCGTGGCCGCGTCGATCCCCACGCCGGTGTTGATGGCGAACACCCGGTCCAGGCCGTCGTCGCCGGACACCCGTCCGAGGCGCGCCTCCCGGACGGCCCCGGACGCCAGGGAGGCGGTCAGGGCGCCCAGCGCCTGCCGCAGGTGGTTCGGCCAGCCCAGGGCGCGGGCGAAGACGTTGGCGTTCCCGCCGGGCAGGGGGGCCATGGCGACCGGGCCGCCGGCGAGCTCACCCGCGACGTCCGCGGCGGTGCCGTCGCCGCCCAGGGTCACGACCACCGCGGCCCCGGCGGCGGCCGCCTCCCGCGCCAGGCGGCGGGCGTCCCCCGGCGCGCGGGTGGTCTCGGCCGAGACGAGCCCGAGCGGCCCGAGGGCGTGCACCACCTCGGCGCGCAGCGTCCGTCCCGCCTTCGTGGCGGCGGGGTTCATGACGAGCGCGATGGGCCGGCCGGTCACGCGTCGTCCAGGGTCAGCTCGAGGCGGGCGAGGTAGGCGCCCAGCAGCAGGTTGGTGGTGACGTCGAACTCCGCGTGGACCAGGTGGCGCGCGCCCGGCACCACCACGAGGCGGCCCATCGGCAGCGCCCGCGCCAGGGACTCGTTGTGGTGGAGCGGGGTGAACGGGTCGTCGTCGCCGCAGATCACGAGGACCGGCACGCGGACCTCCGCGGCCGTGTCGCGCAGGTCGACCGAGCGGCAGGCGGCGTAGTCCGCCGCGAGGCTGCCCGGCCCGCACGCCGCGAGCGCGGCCCGGGCGGTGGCGGCCATCGGGGCGGCGGGATCGGCGAAGGAGCCCTCCACGAGGCGCTCCGACTCGGCGGGGAAGTCCTCCGTGACCCGCGCCACCGTGGCGTCCGGCACGGAGAGGCGCAGGCCGCTCGCGATCACGACGACGCCGTCCACCAGCTCCGGCCGTGTGCGGGCGACCTCGAGGGCCACGGCCCCGCCCAGGGAGTGCCCCACCAGGGCCCGCGGCCCGGGGACGGAGGCGACCCCGGCGGCGACGGCCTCCGCCAGCGCGGAGAGGGTCGTGAGGGGCGCGCCGTCCGGGTGGCCGGGGAGGTCCACGGCCACGGCGCCCGACAGGACGGCGGTCTGGGCCGCCCACAGGCGGTGGTCCCCGCCCGAGCCGTGGATCAGGATGGGCCGCGGCGCGCTCACCGGGCGATGGTAGTGGCCGCCGGGCCCGGCGGGTGGCCACGACCCCTCTGGTACCCTCGCCGTGGTGGAGAAGCTGCTCATAGCCTGCGATTTCGACGGCACGATCACCCGCCACGACACCCTCCACCTCATCGTCGAGGAGTTCGGCACCCGGGGGTTGTGGGCGTCCATCGAGCCGCGTCTGCGCGCCGGCGAGGTGACGCTGGAGCAGGCGATGCAGGAGGAGTTCGCCTCGGTGCGGGCGACCCCGGATCAGGTGCGCGACCTCGTGCTGCGCGAGGCGGGGCTGCGCCCGGGCTTCCCGGAGCTCGTCGCGTGGGCCGAGGGCGAGGGCCACCGGCTCGTCGTCTTCTCGTCCGGCTTCCGCTCGGTCATCGAGGCCGCGCTCGGCCACTGGGGCCTCGGCCGCCTGCCCGTGGTGAGCCACGAGGCCCTCTTCACGCCCGAGGGGTGCACCCTCGTGTGGAGCGACCGCGGCGACGCGTGCGGCGAGTGCGGGCGCCGGTGCAAGCGCCACGACCTCCGGGCCCACCTCGACGGCGACACGCTCGTGTACGTGGGCGACGGCGTCTCCGACCGCTGCGGCGCCCACCTCGCCGACCTCGTCTTCGCGCGGGCCGACCTCGCCCGCGACCTCACGACCGACGGCGTCCCGTTCATCCCCTTCGAGGACTTCGTCGAGGTGCGCCGGCACCTCGAGTCCACGGCGCAGATCGCCGCGTGACGGGCCGCTGGAGGGAGGTCCCCCCGGCGGCCGCCTGGGGGGCGATGGAGGAGCGCGTGCTCGCGTTCTGGCGCGAGAACCGGGTCTTCCACCGCTCGCTGGAGGAGCGCGCCGGCGCGGAGCCGTGGGTCTTCTACGAAGGCCCGCCCACCGCGAACGGCCGGCCCGGGTCGCACCACGTGCTCTCGCGCGTGTTCAAGGACATCTTCCCGCGCTTCCAGACGATGCGCGGGCGGTTCGTGGACCGTCGCGGCGGCTGGGACTGCCACGGCCTGCCGGTCGAGCTCGAGGTGGAGAAGCGCCTCGGCATCTCCGGCAAGCCGCAGATCGAGGCGTACGGCATCGCCGAGTTCAACGCCCTCTGCCGCGAGTCCGTGCTCACGTATCTGGACGAGTGGGAGCGGCTCACCGAGCGCATCGGCTTCTGGATCGACACGGACCGCGCCTACCGCACGATGGACACGGACTACATCGAGTCCGTCTGGTGGAGCCTGGCGGAGCTGTTCGACCGCGGCCTGCTCTACCAGAGCGACAAGGTGGTCCCGTACTGCCCGCGCTGCGGCACCGCGCTCTCGAGCCACGAGGTGGCCCAGGGGTACCAGGACGTGGACGACCCGTCCGCCTACGTCCGCTTCCCGCTGCGCGACGGCGACGGGTCCCTGCTCGTGTGGACCACGACCCCCTGGACCCTCCCGGCCAACCAGGCCGCCGCGGTCCACGCCGACGTCACCTACGCCGTCGCCGAGCGCGGCGACGAGCGGCTCATCCTGGCCGAGGCCCTCGTGGAGAAGGTTCTCGGCGAGGAGGCGCACATCGTGGAGCGCATCCCGGGCGCCGACCTGGTGGGCCGGGAGTACGAGCCGCCCTTCCCGTTCCTGACCGGCGCCCACCGCGTGGTGGACGCGGACTTCGTCACCACCCAGGACGGCACCGGCATCGTCCACATCGCGCCGGCCTTCGGCGAGGACGACATGCGGACGGGGCGGGTCCACGGGCTCGACGCCCCCAACCCGGTCGGCCTCGACGGCCGCTTCACCGCGGCCGCCGGCCCGTGGGAGGGCCGCTTCGTGAAGGAGGCGGACCCCGACCTCATCGAGGACCTCGCCGCCCGCGGCCTGCTGTTCCGGTCGGACGTGCACCACCACTCGTACCCGCACTGCTGGCGGTGCGGCACGCCGCTCCTCTACTACGCCAAGCCGTCCTGGTACATCCGCACGACCGCGGTGAAGGACCGGATGCTCGCCCTCAACGCGGACATCGGCTGGCACCCCGAGCGCGTGCGCGACGGCCGCTTCGGCCGCTGGCTCGAGGGCAACGTGGACTGGGCGATCTCGCGCGACCGCTACTGGGGCACCCCGCTGCCGCTGTGGCGCTGCGGCGACTGCGACACGATCGAGGCCGTGGGCTCGTACGCGCGCCTGGCCGAGCGTGCCGCCGCGCCGCTGGCCGAGCCCTTCGACCCGCACCGCCCGTTCGTGGACGACGTCGTGCTCACCTGCTCCTGCGGCGGCGCGATGCACCGCGAGCCCGAGGTCATCGACGTCTGGTACGACAGCGGCGCGATGCCGTTCGCGCAGGAGCACCACCCCTTCGCGACCGGCGGCGACCTCACCGGCCGCCTGCCCGCCGACTTCATCTGCGAGGCCCTCGACCAGACGCGCGGGTGGTTCTACTCGCTCCTGGCCGAGGCGACGCTCGTCTTCGACGACACGGCCTACCGCAACGTGGTCTGCCTCGGGCTCATCCTGGACGGCGAGGGCCAGAAGATGAGCAAGAGCCGCGGCAACGTCATCGAGCCGTGGACCGTCCTCGACCGCCAGGGCGCCGACGCCTTCCGGTGGTACCTGCTCACGGCGCAGAGCCCCTGGGACTCGTTCCGCTTCAGCCTGGAGGCGGTCGACGAGGCGATGCGGCGCTTCCTGCTGACCCTGTGGAACACGTTCGCGTTCCTCGTCACCTACGCCTCGCTGCCCGACGGCTGGGCCCCGGGCGGCCCGCCGCCCGACTCGGCGTCCCTGCGGCCCGTGGACCGCTGGATCCTGAGCCGCCTCGACGCCACCGTCGCCGACGTCACCGAGCGCCTGGAGGGCTTCGACGCGACCGGCGCCGGCCGCGCGCTGGAGGCGATGGTCGACGACCTCAGCAACTGGTACGTCCGAACGTCGCGCCGCCGCTTCTGGGGCGGGCGCTCGGGTGACGGCGACGACGCGGGGCGCGCCGACGCCGACGCGGCCTTCGCGACCCTCCACGAGTGCCTCTCGACGCTGTCGCTGCTCGTCGCGCCGTTCTGCCCCTTCGTGGCCGAGGAGATGCACGGCACGCTCGTCGCCGCGCACGACCCGGACGCCCCCGAGTCGGTGCACCTCGCCTCCTGGCCGCAGGCCCGCGGCCGCCACGACGCCGGCCTCGAGGCCGCGATGGCCGACGTGCGCGAGGCCGTCCAGGTGGGCCGCGGCGCCCGCGCCGAGGCGAAGCTCAAGGTGCGCCAGCCGCTGGCGGAAGCAGTCATCGCCTGCCCGGCCGCCACGGCGGAGCGCATCGGCGCCCTGGCCGACCTCGTCGCCGAGGAGCTCAACGTCCGGGCGGTGCGGTTCGTGACGGACCCGGGCGAGCTCGTGGACGTCACCCTCAAGCCCAACTACCGCCGCCTCGGTCCCCGCTTCGGCAAGTCGATGCCGGCGGTGGCCGCGGCCGTCGCCGCCCTGCCCGCCGCCGAGACGGCCCGGGCCCTGGACGGGGGCGCCGGCGCCGAGATCGTGGTGGACGGCGAGACGCACGCCCTCGATGGCGAGGACCTGCTGCGCGAGGCGCGCCCCACCGAGGGGTACGCCGTCGGCCAGGAGGCCGCCCTGGCGGTCGGCCTCGCCACCGAGATCTCACACGATCTGCGGCTGGAGGCCCTCGCGCGCGAGGTCGTCCACGCGGTCCAGGGCGCGCGGCGCACCGCGGGCCTGCGGGTGGAGGAGCGGATCGTGCTGCACCTCGACGGCTCCGGGCTCATCCGCGAGGCGATCGACGCCCACCGCGCCGCCATCGCCTCCGAGACGCTCGCCACCGAGCTGTCCGTGTCCCACGGGGCGCCCTTCGCGGGGCTCGCCCGCGAGGAGTACGTGGTGGACGGGGAGCCGCTCGCGCTGCGGCTCGACCGCGCCTAGACCAGGGGCCTAGGCCCCGCCGCCGCCCCAGGTCGCGGCGCGGGCGCTGGACATCACGTCCTCGTCGGCGCGCAGGCGCGGCCAGATCTTCTCGCCGTCCAGGCCGAGCCGCTCGATGATGCCGTCGAGCTCGAGCACCTTCCGCGGCTCCTCCAGGCGCAGGCCCACGACCTTGCCGTCGCCCTTCACCAGGATGACGCCCTCCTCCACGGTCTCGGCGCTCATGTCGGCGAACGGCTGCACGTTGCCGAGGCGGAAGTAGATGGCGGGCATGCGGGCGTCCTTCAGTCGGGATGGGCGAGGTGGCCGGCGACGGCCTCCTCGATGGTGCGCGGCGTGACGCGGCCGGTGAGGCGGGCGACCGGCGCGCCGCCGTCGAACAGCATGACGGTCGGGAGCTGCAGCACGTCGTAGCGCCCGGCCACGGCCGGCTGGTCGTCGACGTCGAGGGTGGTCACCTCCAGCCGCCCGGCGTAGCGCTCGGCGATGTCCGCCAGGGCGGGCTCCAGCCGGATGCACGGGACGCACCACGGCGCCCAGAAGTCCACGAGCACCGGCCCCTCGGCGGCGAGCACGCGGGCGTCCCAGTCGTCGCCGGTCACCGGCGAGGGGCCCGCCCCGCCGCTCACGCCCGGATCGAGACCTGCATGCCGAGGGACACCTGCTCGTAGAGCTCCTCGACGTCCGGGATGTGCATCCGCATGCAGCCGTGGCTCGCGGCGGTCCCGATCGAGGAGTCCGCGTAGGTGCCGTGGATGCCGATCGCCGGGGCGGTCGTGCCGATCCAGCGCGTGCCGAGCGGGTTGCCCGGGCCGGGCGGGATGGTGGAGAGCTCCGCGGCCCACGGGGAGTCCGGCGGGTACCAGGTCGGGTCGACCTGCTTGTCGTTGATCTCGTAGTCGCCGGTCGGCGTGGGGTACGCGGCCTGGCCGACGGCGATGCCGTAGGTCTTCCAGACGCGGCCGTTGCGGATGAGGCGCAGCTTGCGCTGGCCGATGTTCACGACGATCCGGCCGACCATCGCGGTGCGGGTCCGCTCGTCCACGACGCCGGTGCGCGGCAGGTCGTAGCGCTTCTGGTACCGCTCGATGGACTTCTGGGTGGTCTTGTCGACCACGCCCGTGAGCTTGCCCTTCTTCGGGTACACCTTCGCCTCGCGCAGGCGCTGCTGCAGGGCGGTGACGTCCGCGCCGCGCGCGCCCACGGCGATGTCGTCCGCGCCGAACTCGTCCGTCGAGTCCACGTGGACGACGGCCTTCGACCGCGCCACGTTGCCGGCCGCGTCCCGGGCGCTCACGACGATGGTGCTGCGGCCCTGCGGCAGGACGCCGACGGCCATCGCGAACCGGCGGCCGTCCACCTCGAGGGCGGCGGTCGTGCCGGACGCGTCGCCGTACGCGGCGGCGTACTCGTCGGGCGAGGTCGCGTCCGCGCCGCGCACCGTCGCGACCTTCTTGCCGTTCACGGTCGCGGTGAAGGTCAGGTTGCGCGGGTCCTCGGACGAGACGGCGCCCTGGACGACGGGCTCGTCGGTCTCGGTGATCTGCTGGCCGGCGGCCGGGGACGAGATCGCGAGGTCGGGCGCCGTGGTGTCGACGCGGACCGTGCGGGTGCGGCGGGTGGTGTTGCCGGCTGCGTCCTCGGCGGTCACGGTGGCGCGGACGCGGCCCTCGGGGAGCCGGGCCACGGCCTCCCAGCCGCCCTTGGCGCCGGCGGTCGCGCCGGCCTGGCCGCCCTCGAAGGCGACGGTCACGCGGCTGCCCGGCTCGGCCTTCCCGCTGAACTTCACCGCGCGGCGGGCGCGGAGGTCGCCCTGGCCGGGGTCGGCGACGGCGAGCGTGGGGGCGGCCGTGTCCACCGAGAAGTCCCACTCGCGCGAGACGGAGCGGGCGAAGACGTTGCCGCTGCTGAACGAGACGGCCACGGTGTGCTCGCCGTCGGCGAGCCTGCCGGGCACCGGGACGACCACGGTGTCGCCGTCCGCGCGGGCGGAGGCGGTCACGTCGGTGCCGTCCACCAGCACCTCCAGGTCACCGAGGCGGGCGCCGTCGGGGACGGAGAACGCGATCTCGGGCCGCGCCTGCGACACGGCGCTCCCGGGGGCGGGCACGGGTGCGTCCACGCTGGGACGTCCCATGAGCTGCCACACGACGAAGGCTGCGGCGACCACGACGGCCACCGCCACGAGCGCGAGGGTGACGAGGCCACCCCTGCGCGTGCCCAGTACCTGCACCTCGACCTCCGCTCGGACCCCGGCGGACGATACCACCCACTCCCGCCGTCCCGAGCGGGATTCGGCACCGCCGGGGCGGTCCCTGCCGGGGGGTCGTGCGAGGGTCCCCCGCGACCTGCCCCGCCGGCCCGCGCGCAACCCTTGGCAGGTTCCGCGCGCCGGCTCCCCGGTCCTCTTACGTTTTCTTCATGGTTCGCATGGCGCGCTCTTACAGGCGTGGTCGAGATTGCCCGCATGACCGGTGACGAGCGCAACGCCCTGCTGCTCACAGCGCGACTGCTGGAGAGCGGCGTGCCCGCGGCCTTGCCCGACCCGGTCGACGAGGGGGGGCACGTCTCCGTCGCGCTGGCGCTGACCGAGCGGCTCCAGCGCGTCGTGGACGGTCCGGAGCACGCGCGTCAGATCATCGACTCGCTCCGCTCCGCGGCCCTGGAGCCCGTCGAGGCGTAGCCGAGGCGCGTCCTCCCCGCGACCGTCGCCGGCGCGGGGAGGAGCTGCGCTCACGTCCTAGACTCGGGGGCATGTCTCCCGACCTGCCCACGAACGCCGAGATCGCGGCGCGGCTCGAGCTGCTCGGCGACCTCCTGGAGCTGGAGGGCGCGGTGCGGCACCGCGTGCTCGCGTACCGCCGCGGGGCGGCGCGGGTGCGCCAGACCTCCTCGTCGGTCGCCGAGATGGCGATCGCGGGACGCGCCGTGGAGCTGCCGGACATCGGCGGCACCCTCCAGGCGAAGATCGTCGAGCTCGCCGAGACCGGCACGATCTCGGCGCTCGACAAGGTGAAGGCCCGGGTGCCGGAGGGCCTGGCGGCGGTCGCCTCCCTGGACGGGATCGGGCCGAAGCGGGCGGTCGCCCTCTGGGGCGCCCTCGGCATCACCGACCTCGACACGCTCACGGCCGCCGTCGCCGAGGGGCGCCTCTCGGAGGTCCCGGGGTTCGGCCCGGCCACGCGCGACAAGCTCCTCGAGCAGCTCACCCGGCGCGTCGAGGAGGGCGGCGACGGCCCCCAGCGGGTCCCGCTGGGCGTCGCGCTCCCCCTGGCCGAGGCGATGGCCGAGGGGCTGCGCGCCGCCGTCCCCGGCTCCCGGGTGGAGATCGCCGGATCCCTGCGCCGCGGGCGCGAGTCGCAGCACGACATCGACCTCGTGGGAGCCGCCACCCGTCCCGGTGACCTGCTCGACGCCCTCGCCGGCCTCCCCGAGGTCGAGAGCGTGCTCTCCGGGGGGGACGCCGCCCGCGCGGTCGCCACCCACCTCGGCCCGCGCGTCGAGCTGTCGGTCACGACGCCGGAGGCGTTCGGCAACCTGCTGCAGCACGCCACCGGGTCGAAGAACCACAACATCCGCCTGCGCGAGCTCGCGGTGCGCCGCGGCCTGTCCGTCTCCCAGCACGGCATCGCCGGCGAGGACGGCACGGAGGTCCACGCCGACGAGGAGGGCGTCTACGCGGCGCTCGGCCTCCACGTCCCGCCCCCGGAGCTGCGCGAGGACGACGGCGAGATCGAGCGCGCCGCGGCCGGGCCGCTGCCCGAGCCGGTCACCCGCGCCGACCTGCGCGGCGAGCTCCACTCCCACACGACCTGGAGCGACGGCACGCTCTCGGTGGCGGAGATGGTGGAGGCGGCCCGCCGCCGCGGCATGGAGTACCTGGCGATCAGCGACCACTCGCGCTCCCTTGCGATGGCCGGCGGGCTCGACCCGGAGCGGGTCATGCGCCAGTGGGACGAGATCCGCGAGGCCGACGCCCGGCACGACGACATCACGGTGCTGCGGGCGACCGAGGTCGACATCCTGGGCGACGGGCGCCTCGACTTCGACGACGAGCTCCTCGCGCGGTTCGACTGGGTCACCGCCAGCGTCCACTCGGCCCTGACCCAGGACCGCGAGCGCATGACCTCCCGGGTGCTCGCCGCCGTGGAGAGCCCGTTCGTGGACGTCATCGGGCACCCCACGGGGCGCATGCTGGGCCGCCGGGCGCACTCGGCGCTCGACGTCGGCCGGCTGGCGGAGGCCGCGGCGCGCACCGGGACCTACCTCGAGGTGAACGGGCAGCCGCGGCGCCTGGACCTGGACTCGGCCATGGCGCGGACGGCCCTCGCGGCGGGCGCGAAGCTCACCATCGGCGCCGACGCCCACTCCGAGGAGGCGCTCGACTACTCCCGCTTCGGCGTCCTCGTGGCCCGCCGGGCCGGCGCCCTGCCCGGCGACGTCGGAAACACGCTCACCTGGCCGGAGCTCGCGGCGGCCCGCGCCGCGCGGCTCGCGGCCGCGGAGGCTCAGCCCTGAAGCAGGTGGCGCAGCACCCCGAGCGCGCCGGCGGGGCCCTGCACCTCCAGGTCGGCCGCCTCCCGCACCGCGGGGGGCACCTCCCCGGCCGCCACCGCGATGCCCAGCGCGATGTCCAGGCCGCCCTCCACGCGCAGCGCCCGCAGCGCGCGCCAGGCGTCCGCGTCGGTGCGGTCGTCGCCGATGTAGAGCGCCGCGCGGGCGCCCGAGTCGCGCAGCAGCGCGCGCACGGCGGTCCCCTTGTCCACCGGCACCGGCGGGCGCAGCTCCAGCACCTCGCGGCCGGTCGAGGGCACGAGGCCCCGGTCCAGCGCGTCGGAGGCGATCTGCGCCATGAGCAGGCGGGCGGCCTCCGGGTCGCGGGCGCCGCGGGCGTGGACGGACACCGTCGCGCCCTTCGCCTCGATGCGCAGCTCCCCAGGGGCGAGCCGCTCGGGCGGCCAGGCCGCGACGAAGGCCGCGACGGCGGGGAGGTGCTCCTCGACGCCCTCGGCCAGCTCGGGCGGCCGCCCCACCCGGTGGATCTCCATCCCGTGGTTGCCGGCGTAGGCGCAGCCGGGCATCGCCACCAGGCGCTCCAGGTCGGCGAGGCCCCGCCCGCTCACGAACGCGAGCAGGCGCACCCGCTCGCGCAGGTCCACGAGCGCCTCCGGCACGCCCTCCAGCAGGCGCGAGTCCTCGGGGCGCGGGACGATCGGCGCGAGGGTGCCGTCGACGTCACAGAAGAGGGCGGCGTCGCCGAGGGCCTCGCGGAGGGGTGCGAGCGCGGCCTCGAGGCTCCGGTCGGAGACGGTCACGGCGACCGACCCTAGCACCGGGCCGACGCCCGTCGGGGGCGTCCTCCTGCCGCTCGCGCTCACCGGGCTCGCGGCGGGGCTGTTCGCGGCGCTGTTCGGAGTGGGCGGCGGAATCATCATGGTTCCGCTATTGATCGCGCTCCTGGGGTATGACGCCCGTGTCGCGACGGCCACGTCACTGGCCGCCATCATCTTCACGGCGACCGCGGGGACGATCACCCACGGTGCGCTGGGCAACGTCCAGTGGGGCACCGCCCTGCTCGTCGGCCTGCCCGCGATGGCCGGGGTCACGCTGGGGATCGCCGTGAAGGACCGCATCTCGTCGCGGGCCCTCACCTACTCCTTCGCCGTCCTGCTCGTCGTCGTGGCCGTCCGGATCGCGGTGGCCTGAGGTGGACGTCGCCCTCGTCATCCTGCTCGGCGTCGCCGCCGGCGCCGTGGCCGGCCTGTTCGGCGTGGGCGGCGGGATCATCTTCGTCCCCACCCTGACCCTGGTGCTCGGCCTCACCCAGCTCGAGGCGGAGGCGACCTCGCTGCTGGCGATCATCCCGGTGGCGGTGCTCGGCTCCTGGCGCCAGACCCGGTCGGGCACCGTGCGGTGGCGGGACGCGACCGTGATGGGGGTCGTCTCGATCGGCACGGCGGTCGCCGGTGCGTTCCTCGCCGACGTCGCCCCCGAGCGCGCCCTGCGCATCGGCTTCGCCCTGCTGCTGCTCGCCACGGCGACCCAGTTGGTCCTGCGGGCGCGCGGGCAACAGGAGTGATGCGGACCGTCACGGAACGGTAAGTATCCTGTGATTTGTGGGCCCTGGCGCGCCGCCGGACTCGCCGGTCCCTGGTAGGAAGACCGGGTGCGTTCCCGGCTCCTGAGCCTCGTGGTCGCGCTCGCCCTCGTCCTGGTCGCGGCCCCGGTCGCGCTGGGCCTGCAGGTGAGCGTGCCCGTCGCGGGCACCGACGTCACCGTCGCCGTCGCCGAACCCGGCACCGCGGTGGCGGTCACCGCGGCCCCCGTGGTCGACGTTGCCGTCCCCGCGCCGCCGCCGGCGACGCCGGCCGTCCCGGAGCCCGTGGTGCCCCAGGCCGCGCCCGCCCAGGCCTCTGCGCCCGCGCCGCCGGCCCCCGCGCCCGCGGCCCCCGTGGCGGCGGCGCCGACGCCCGCCCCCACGCCGGCGCCCGAGGCGGCGCCCGTCGCGCCCCCGCGGCGCGAGACGATCCCGAACCGCCGCCCGCCCACGGCGATCGCCCCGGCGCGGCCCGAGGCCGCCCCGGTCCCGGCGACCCCTGAGGTCACCCCCGAGGCCGTCCCGGCCGCGTCCACCGACGAGCCCTCCGGCCGCGCCGACGAGCCCGCCGTCGCCGCGGCGGCCCCCGCCCCGGGCGGGCCCGAGGGCCCCGCCCCGGCGGCCACGTCGGGCACCTCCTCGGCGAGCGCCCTGGCGCCCGGCGCCGGGATGGGGCTCCTGCTGGCCGCCGTGCTGGCCGGCCTCCTGCTCGTCCTCCCGCCCCCCGCGGGCCTGCGGCGCCGTGAGGCGCCCTTGGCCGCGCCGGGGCCCGCACCACCACAGTCCTCCGAGCGGCCCGGATAGGCCCGGCGCGCCCCCGCCCCACGGCGGGTGCGCGCCCCAGCCCATCCGTACCGCAACGAGAGGAACACATCACATGCGACGCCACATCCTGGCGGTGGTGGCCGGTGCCCTGACCCTGGTCGCCGCCCCCACCCTGGCCCTCGGGGCCCCCTCCGAGGCACCGGACGCGCAGGCCGTCGTGGCGGTCTCCGCCGCGGGCGCCGACGCGGGCGTGACCGTCTCGGTCACCCCGCCGGCCCTGCCCGAGCTGCCCGTCGACCCGGCCGCCGTGGTGGCCGACCCCATCGGCACCGTGACCGGCGCCGTCGAGGACCCGGTCGGCACGGTGGAGTCGGTGACCGGCGAGCTGCCGGTGGCCGTCCCCGAGCTGCCCGTCGACCCCGCCGCCGTGGTGGCGGACCCCGCGGGCACCGTGACCGCCGTCGTGGAGGACCCGGTCGGCACCGTCGAGACGGTGACCGGCGCCCTCCCGACGCCGGAGCTCCCGGCGCTCCCCGCGACGCCGGTGCCGCTGCCGGTCGACCCGCAGGCCGTCATCGACGACCCGGTGGGCACCGTCACGGACGTCGTGGCCGACCCGACGGCCGTCGTGACCTCGGTCACGGGGCCGCTGCCGGCCGTCCCGGCCCTCCCGAAGCTCCCGGCCCTGCCGAAGCTCCCGAAGGTGCCGACGCTCCCGAAGCTCCCGGCCCTCCCGGCCGTGCCCGCGCTGCCGGCCCTGCCGGCCGTCGCGGTGCCCGAGCTGCCGGCGCTGCCGGTGGACCCGGCCGCCGTCATCGCCGACCCCGTCGGCACGGTGACCGGCGTCGTGGCCGACCCGGTGGGCGCGGTGACCGGCCTCCTGGCCGGCCTGCCCCTCCCGGCGCTGCCGCTGCCGGAGCTCGCGCTGCCCGAGGTCGGGGTGCCGGAGCTCCCGCTCCCGGCGCTGAAGATCTGACCCGCACGCCGCCGGCCCCCTCGCGGGGGCCGGCGGCACGGCGGGGTCAGGGGGCCAGCAGCGACTCCGCGGCGCCCCGGCAGACGTCGAGGACCGGGGAGGCCATGAGGCTCAGGACGATCACGCTGACGCCGGCGCCGATCGTCGCGATGCCCACCGGGCCCGGGATCGGCAGCATCTTCCGCGGCCCGCCCTCGGGGCCCGGGGACCAGGCGACGGCCACGACGCGCAGGTAGTAGCCCAGGCTCACCATGCTGCCGACGGCCCCGACGATCGCGAGCCAGGTCATGTCCTCCTCGACGGCGGAGCCGAAGAGCATGAACTTGCCGATGAAGCCGGAGAGCGGCGGGAAGCCGGCGAGCGAGAGCATCGCGACGGTCAGGACGACCCCGATCACCGGCCGCGCGCGGCCGTAGCCGGCGAGGGCGTCGATCGTGTCGCCGTCCTCCACCTCGCGCTCGCGAATGACCACCACGGCGAAGGCCGCGAGGGTCATGGCCGCGTATGCCAGGAGGTAGTAGATGACCGCCTCGGCCCCGTCGATGGAGCCCGTGGCGACGCCGATCAGCAGGTAGCCGGCCTGGGCGACGCTCGAGTAGGCCAGCATCCGCTTCATGTTCGACTGGACGAGCGCGGCGACGTTGCCGACGACGATCGAGGCGACCGCGAGGACCGCGATCACGACCGACCAGTCGTCCTGGATGTCCGTGAAGACGCCGCTGAAGATGCGCAGGAAGGCGGCGAACGCCGCGGCCTTCACGGCGGTCGACATGAACGCGGTCACCGTGGTGGGCGCGCCCTCGTAGACGTCCGGCGTCCACATGTGGAACGGGGCGGCCGACGCCTTGAACGCGAGGCCCGCGGCGATGAGCGCCATCGCGGCCACCACCAGCGGCTCCCCGGTGAACGAGGTCCCGGCGAGCTGGTCGCCGATGACCGTGAGGCTCGTGGAGCCCGTGGCGCCGAACAGCATCGTGAGGCCGTAGAGCAGGATCGACGCGCCCACGGCGCCCGCGATGAGGTACTTGAGCCCGCTCTCCAGCGACCGCTCGCGCCACACCTCGAGCGCGCAGAGCACGTAGAGGCTGACCGACAGGATCTCGATGCCCAGGAAGATCGTGATGAGGTCGCCGGCCCCGGCGACGAGCATCATCCCGGTCGCCGATATGAGCAGCAGGGCGACGTACTCGCCGCGGCGGTCGACCGCGGCCGGCTCGCGCCAGGCGAGCAGGATGGTCACGAGCGCCGCCGACAGGAACAGCAGGTTGAAGAGCAGCGAGAAGCGGTCGGCGCGCAGGCCGCCGCCGAACGCCTCCTGGCGGTCGCCCCAGAGCACGATCGACATGACCGCGGCGGCCGCGATGCCCGCCATGCCCACGAAGGCCGGGCCGTGGCGGCGCATCGTCCGGCCGGGCAGCAGGCCCGCGCTCATGGCGAGCGTGGCCGTGCCGGCCATGATGATGACCGGGGTGGCGGCGACGACGTTCAGATCGCTCACGGCGCCGGCACCTCCTCCTCCGGCGCGGTGCCGTCGTCGGCGGTGGCGGGCACCTCGTCACCCGGCAGCGGCAGGGCGTCCGCCGGCGGGTTGGCGGGCGGGCGGTAGTAGATCTGGTCCTCCGGGCGGTCGGCCGCGATCTGGGCGCCGCCGAGGGCGCGCTCGACGCTGGGGGTGGTGGCGTCCACGATCGCCCGCGGCCAGAGCGCGATGAACAGCATCGCGGCCACGAGCGGCAGCAGCACCATCAGGTCCCGGGCGCGCAGCTCGGCCTCGGCCGGGCGGATCGTGCCCTTCACGGGGCCGTTCATCGACGACTGGTAGAGCCGCAGCATGTAGACGGCCGCGTAGGCGATGCCGATGCAGGCGAGCGCGGCGAGCCAGACGTGCTGGCGGAAGACGCCGCTCAGGATGAGGAACTCCCCGGCGAACGAGTTCGAGCCCGGGATCGCGAGGGACGCCATCGCGACGATCAGGAAGACGCCGGCCAGGCGCGGCGCGCCGGCGGCGAGACCCCCGATGCCGTCGATGCGGTCGTCCGGGGCGGTGCGGTTGATGACGCCCACGATCACGAAGGCGGCGGCGACCACGATGCCGTGGTTCACCATCTGCAGCACGGCGCCCTGGGACGCCTGGACGTCGATCGCGACGATGCCGAGGGCGATGAACCCGAGGTGCGCGAGCGAGGAGTACGCCACGAGCATCCGCATCGTCGGGGCGCGCCACGCGAGCAGCGACCCGTAGACGATGCCGACCACGGCGAGGATCCCGATCGGCACGGCCAGGCGGTCGGCCCCGACCGGGAAGGTCGGCATGCCGATGCGCAGGAAGCCGTAGACGCCGGCCTTGCTCATCACGGCGGCCAGGAGGCCGGTCACGAGGATGGGCGCCGCGCGGTACGTCGCGGGCAACCATGCGTGGAACGGCCAGAGCGGCAGCTTGATCGCGAACGCGAGGGCGAAGCCCAGGAAGAGCCAGGTGCTCTGGGTGTCCGTGAACGCGACGCCGGCGAGGTCGCGGATCTCGAAGGTGAACTGGCCGGTGATGTCCCGGGCGACGAACGCCGTGCTCAGGATCGCCACGAGCATCAGCAGGGAGCCGATCATCGTGTAGATCACGAAGAGGTAGGTCGCGCGCCGCCGCCCCTCGCCGCCCCACATGGCGATGAGGAAGTAGAACGGGACGAGCATCGCCTCCCAGAAGACGTAGAACAGCACCAGGTTGCCCGCGGCGAAGAGGCCCAGGAGGCCGGTCTCCGCCAGGAGCAGCAGCGCCAGGAACCCGCGGGGCCGCTCCGGCAGGCGCCAGCAGGCGGCGGCGATGCCGAGCAGGAAGATCGCGGCCGTCAGGACGATGAGCCACAGCGAGATGCCGTCGACGCCCACGTCCCAGGAGAGGCCGATCTGCTCGGCCCAGCCCTGGTGGTCGATGAACTGCAGCTGGCCGTCGTTGCGGTCGAACAGCCCGATCAGGATCGCGACGAGCACGGCGGTGCCGCCGGCGGCGACGAGCGCGTGGATGCGCGCCTGCAGGCGTCCTTCCGGCCCGGCCGGCACGAACAGCAGCGAGAGCGCCCCCAGCAGGGGCAGCAGGACGATGGCGGAGACCCAGGGCACTACCGCACCACCAGCGCGAGGATCGCGCCCACGATCGCGGCGCCCGCGACCATGGCGAAGGCGTAGGACCGGATCAGGCCGGTCTCCAGGAACGAGAGGCCGCGGGCCGCGCCCACGATGCTCGCGACGACGCCCTCCACGCTGCCCTGGACCACCCTGCGCTCGACCTGCGTCGTCAGCGCGTCGCCGAGGTCACGGCCGGGCTGCACGACGGCGTCCTCCAGGACGTCGTCCACGCGGTACTGGTCATGGAGGAGCTGCCGGGTGGCCGGGGCGGGCACGAGGCGCAGGCGGCGCGACGGGTCGGCCACGAACACCCAGTAGGCGAGGGCGATCGCGCCGAGGGCCAGGGCCACCGAGATGATCGAGATCGTCCACTCGCCCGCGGCGGTCGGCTCGATGTCCGGGGCCGCGGTGAGGGAGGGCTCGAGCCAGGTGTCCAGCGGGTGCCAGGCGCCCGGGACCTGCAGGAAGCCGGCCGTCGCGGCCAGCACCGCCAGCACGCCCACCGGCGCGGACATGAGCCACGACGGGTTGTGCGGCGGGTGCTCGTAGCCGCCGTCCGGCTCGGTGCCCCAGAAGGCCCGGAAGAGCAGGCGGAACATGTAGAAGGCCGTGATCCCGGCGCCGACGACGCCGACGATCGCGAGGACCTTGCCGAGGTCGCCGGCCTCGAAGGCCGTGGACAGCAGCTCGTCCTTCGAGAAGAAGCCGGAGAAGGGCGGGATGCCCGAGATGGACAGGCAGCCCACGAGCACGGCCACGTAGGTGAAGCGCATGTGCTTCCTCAGGCCACCCATCCGGTCCAGGCTCTGCTCGCCGGCGAGGGCGTGGATGACGATGCCGACGCCGAGGAAGAGGAGGGCCTTGAAGAAGGCGTGCGTCAGGAGGTGGAACATCGACGACGAGTACACGCCGAGCCCCGCACCCATGATCATGTAGCCGATCTGGGAGACGGTGCTCCAGGCGAGGACGCGCTTGATGTCCACCTGCACCAGGGCGATCGTGGCGGCCACGAACAGGGTCAGCGCGCCGGTGATCGCCACGAGGTCCCCCGCGTACGGGGCGAGCTCGTAGAGCACGTTGGTGCGGCAGATCATGTAGACGCCGGCCGTCACCATCGTGGCCGCGTGGATGAGGGCGGAGACCGGGGTCGGGCCCTCCATCGCGTCCGGCAGCCAGGTGTGGAGCGGGATCTGCGCGCTCTTGGCGGCGGCGCCCACGAACAGCAGCAGCGCCACGGCCTCCGCGACGCCGCTCTCGGCGCCGAGCCCGGCGGGGGCGGTCGCGAACACCTCGAGGTAGTCCAGCGTCCCGAGCTCGCGCACGAGCAGGAAGGCGGCGAGCACCATGCCGATGTCGCCGACCACGTTGATCACGAAGGCCTTCTTCGCGGCCCGGACCGCCGACGGCTTGTTGTAGTAGAAGCCGATCAGCAGGTACGAGGCGAGGCCGACGAGCCCCCATCCGACGATGAGGAAGAAGAAGTTCGCGGCCTCGACGAGCAGCAGCATCGCGAAGAGGAAGAAGTTCATCTCCGCGAAGAAGCGCCGGTAGTCGCGGTCCTCCTCCATGTACTCGGTGGAGTAGAGGACGATGAGCGAGCCGACGCCCGTGATGATCAGCATCATCATCACCGAGAGCGGGTCGATCAGCAGCGACAGGTCGATGTCCAGGCCGGCCGAGCGGACCCAGGACCAGAGGGTGGTGACCTCCACCCGGTCCTCGGCGTCGCGGCCGAGCAGCGTCGCGAAGATGACGACGGTCAGGACGAAGCCGATCGCCGGCAGGCCGACGCCGACGGCGCGCGTCAGGCGGCGGTCCGGCTCACCGGGCCACAGGGACAGGATCAGGCAGCCGAGCAGCGGCAGGCCGAGGACGATCCAGGCGAGGACGTCGATCACAGGTGGCTGCGCCTAGCCCTTCAGGGTGGACATCTCGTCGACGTCCAGCGCGAGGCGCTGGCGGAACACGGCCACGATCAGGCCGAGGCCGATGACGACCTCCGCGGCGGCCACCACCATCACCACGAGGGCGAACACGTGCCCGTCGGTGGTGTTCCAGTAGCGGCTGAACCCGATGAGCGCGAGGTTCGCCGAGTTGAGCATGAGCTCCACGGCGAGCAGCAGCAGCAGCGGGTTGCGGCGGATCATCACGCCGAGCAGGCCGAGCAGGAACAGGCCGCCCGAGACGGCCAGGTAGGCGGCGAGCGGCACGCCCTCGATGGTCTCCGGGCTCACCGTCCGCCCTCCGAGCGCACGGCGCGCTTCGCGAGCATCACGGCGCCGACGGCGGCGACCAGCAGGGCCAGCGAGGTGGCCTCGAACGCCACCAGGTAGGTGTCGATGAACGACCGGCCGATGGCCTCGGGGCTGCCGATGTCACTCGTCTTGGTGGGGTCGTCGGAGAACCCTGGGAGGTCCGTGGTCAGCAGCACCACGACGAACTGGATCGCCAGGCCGATGACCGCGATCCACGCGAAGGGCGCCCAGCGCCCCAGCCGGTCGCCGACCTCGACCACGGGCCGTTCGCCGAGGTACGCGATGACGAAGAGGAAGAGCACCACGATGGCGCCGGCGTAGACGATCACCTGGATCGCCGCGACGAACGGGGCCATCAGCAGCACGAAGAGGACCGCCACCGAGAGGAGGGTCCCGATGAGCGCCACGGTGGCCCGGAAGGGCTCCTTGAGCGAGATCACCAGGACGCCCGACGCCAGCGCCGAGGCCGCGGCGATCGTGAAGACGATGCGCTCACCCACGGTCGGCCACCCTACCCATCACGGGATCTCCGAGCGGACGGGCACGGGCTTCGGGTGCGGCGCGAGCAGCATGTCCTTCGTGTAGAGCAGGTCGCCGCGCGTGCGCTCGCTCATCTCGTACTCGTTCTCGAGCGTGATCGCGTCGAACGGGCACGCCAGCTCGCAGTAGCCGCAGAAGATGCAGCGGGCCATGTTGATCTCGTAGATGCGGGCGTAGCGCTCGCCCGAGGAGACGCGGTGCTCCTGCGTGTTCTCCTCCGCCACCACGCGGATGCAGTCCGCCGGGCAGGCGGCGACGCAGAGGGAGCAGCCGACGCACTTCTCCAGGCCGTTGTCGTGGCGCCACAGGCGGTGGCGGCCGCGGAACCGGGGGAAGACGGGGGTCTTGTTCTCCGGGTAGCCGATGGTGATCGGCTTGCGCAGCATCTGGCGGAAGGTGACCGCGAAGCCCTTGAGCTGATCGTCGAGACCCATGCGCGCCCTCCTAGTTCGCGAAGCCCAGCGCGACCACGACGGCGGTCACGACGAGGTTGATGGTCGCGAGGGGCAGCAGCACCTTCCAGCCCAGCTTCATGAGGCGGTCGTACCGCAGGCGGGGCAGGGTGGCGCGCAACCAGATGAACAGGAAGAGCATCGCGGCGATCTTGATCGCCAGCCAGACGATGCCCGGCAGCCACGGCCCGGAGAAGCCGCCCAGGAACAGGGTGGCCCCCAGCGCCGAGATGATGATCATGTTGATGTACTCGGCCAGGAAGAACATGGCGAACTTCAGGCCGGCGTACTCGGTGTGGTACCCCGCGACGAGCTCGGACTCGGCCTCCGGCAGGTCGAACGGGGCCCGGTTCGTCTCGGCCACGGCGGCGACGAGGAAGATCAGGAAGCCGACGGGCTGGAACAGGATGAACCAGACCGTGTCCTTCTGCGCGTCCACGATGTCCACGAGCGAGAGGCTCTGGGAGATCATGATCACGCCGATGATCGAGAGGCCCATCGCGACCTCGTAGGACACGAGCTGCGCCGCGGTGCGGGCCGCGCCCAGGAGGCTGTACTTGTTGCCCGACGCCCAGCCGCCCAGGATCAGGCCGTAGAAGCCCAGCCCGGACAGGGCGAACAGGAACAGGACGCCGATGTTGAGGTCGGCGCCGACCAGGGCGACGTCGTGGCCGAAGATCTCCACCGACGTGCCGAACGGGATCACGGCGACGGCCGCCACGGCGGCGAACACCGAGATCATCGGGGCGATCTGGAAGAGGAGCTTGTTGGCCCCGGCCGGGACGAAGTCCTCCTTGAAGATCAGCTTGAGGACGTCCGCGAGCGGCTGCAGGTAGCCCACCGGGCCGGCCCGGTTCGGGCCGTAGCGGGCCTGGAAGCGCCCGAGCAGCTTGCGCTCCCACAGCAGCGTGTACGCGAAGGCCGTCACCAGCACGAAGATGACGATCACGGCCTTGATGAGGATGATGAGGAAGGGCTCGTTCACGAGCGCTCCCCCCGTGCCGTCCACGCCACTACGCGATCCCGATCTCGACCCGCACGGGGCCGCGGTCGGCGGGCATGAGGCGCTCGACGCCGGCGCCGGGCACCCCGGCGGCGACGAAGGCGGCACCCGCGGGATAGGCGTCGTCCAGGACGACCGGCAGCGTGCACTCGCCGTGCGGTGAGCGCAGGCGCGCCCGGCCGCCGTCGGTGAGGCTCAGGCGCCGCGCCTCTGCGGGGTTCAGCACCAGGTCGGCGCCGGTGCGGACGGCCTCGAGGGCCGGCGCGCGCCAGGCGGACGCGTTGCCGAAGATCCGGACGGTCGTGACGAGCGGCAGGCCGGTGCCCGCCCACTCGCGCGGCCCGTTGGCGCCGTTCGGGGTCACGACGCCGCCCGCCTGGGGCAGCGGCGCGCCGAGGACGCCGATCACGTCGTGGGAGAGGCCCGCGAGCGCCGGTCGCGACGCGGCCGCGGCGGCGAAGGCCGTGGCGGCGGTGCGGTACGGCGGCGGGCTCCCGAGCCGGTGGGCGAGGGCGATGAGCAGCTCCCATCCGGGGGCCGCGCCCTCGGGGGGGAGCGCCGCCGGGCGCAGCCGCTGGGCGCGCCCGTTCATGGAGACGTAGACGCCCTCGGTCTCGTAGTGCGTGGCCGTGGGGAGCACGACGGTGGCCGTGTCCGTGGCGGCGGAGGTGAAGGAGGCCAGGGCGACCCGCATGCGCACGCGGCCGAGCGCCCAGCCCCACTCGGCGCCGCCCGGCCCGTCCAGCGGGTCGGCGTGCACCGTGAGGAGGCAGTCGATCTCGCCGCGGCGGACGGCCTCCAGCACGTCGCCGGATCCCAGGCCCAGCGCGCGCAGGCCGGCCCCGTTGACGTCGGCCCCGAGCTCGATCTGGCGGGCCCCGAGCGTCGTCGCGAGGCGCGCGAGCACCCCGGCGGCGTCCGGCTCGGCGGCCAGGTCGGCCTCGTCCCAGAGGACGATGACGCCGGAGGCCTCGGGCAGCTCGAGCCCCTCGACGGCGGCGGCCAGCGCGCCCGGCGCGGAGCGGACGGCGGTGCCGAGCTCCTCCAGGGCGTGGGGCCGGGAGCCGACGGTCACGATCTGCGCGCCCGTGCGGCGGGCCTTGCGCAGGCGCAGCTCCACGATGGGCTGCTGGTTGGCCGCGTCGCCGCCCACCACCACGAGGAGTCCGGCGGAGTCGATCTCGCCGAGCTGGGCCGAGGGCAGCGAGCGCAGGGCGTCGAGGCCGGCGCCGGGGATGCCGAGGCGCTGCACGACCGCGCCCTGCAGGGCGCCGCCGGCGAGCTCCTGTGCCAGGAAGCCCTCCTCCACGGTCGCGCCGGGGCCCACGAGGATGCCGACGCGCTCGGCGCGGCCCAGCACGAGGGCCGCGGCGTCCACCGCGGCGTCGAGCGAGGTGGGCCGCACGCGGTCGCCGTCGCGGATGAGCGGCTCGCTCAGGCGGTCGGGGGCGTGGTTGCCCGTGAAGGCGAAGCGCGAGAGGTCCGAGAGCCAGCCCTCCTCGACCTCGTAGTTCGGGTCCGGCCGGCCCGTGACGCGGGCGACGCGGCCCTCGCGCGAGGTGAGCTCCACGTTGGCGCCGGTCGCGTCGTGGCCGCACACCGACGGGGCGTTCTGGATGTCCCAGGGCCGGGCGACGAAGCGGTAGGGGATGCTCGTGAGCGCGCCGACCGGGCACAGGTCGATGACGTTGCCGGTGAAGCGGCCGGTGTACGCGTCGCCCGTCAGGGTGCCGATCTGGGAGTGCGCGCCGCGGTCCTCCATCACGAGGGTCCCGTCCTCGGCCACGTCCTGCGAGAAGCGGACGCAGCGCCAGCACGAGATGCAGCGCTCGCGGTCGAGCGCGATGAGCGACGACAGGTCGAGCGGCTTCGGGAAGTGGCGCTTCGGCTCCACGAAGCGGGTGCGCCCGGGGCCGAACTTGAACGTGCGGTCCTGCAGCGGGCACTCGCCGCCCTTGTCGCAGACCGGGCAGTCGAGGGGGTGGTTCTCGAGCAGGAACTCCAGGACGCCGTCCTGGCCGTCCTTCGCGAGCTCGGACTGCGTGCGCACCACCATGTCGGGCTGCACCGGGGTGGAGCAGGCGGTCTGCAGGCCGCGCATGCCCTCCACCTCGACGAGGCACATGCGGCAGGCGCCGACCGGCGGGCCGAGGCGCGGCTCGTAACAGAAGATCGGGACCTCGACGCCGTGGGCGTGGGCGGCGTCCACAAGCATCGTCCCGGCGGGCGCGGTGACCTTGCGGCCGTTCAGCTCGAACGAGACCTGGTCCGTGGCGGTGAGGTCGACGGGCGCGTAATCAGCCACCGACGGGCACCTCCATCATGGGCTCCGGGCGCGGTTCGCCGTTCTCGATCGCGTGGACGAACTCGTCGCGGAAGCGGCGGATCGCGCTCCGCACGGGGAGGATCCCGGTGTCGGCCAGGGCGCAGAGCACCCGGCCGCCCATCCGCCCGGCGAGCGACTCGATCAGCTCGAGGTCCTCCATCCGGCCCTCGCCGTCCACGATCCGCTGGAGGATCTTCTCCAGCCAGGTCGTGCCCTCGCGGCAGGGGGTGCACTTGCCGCAGGACTCGTGGCGGTAGAAGGAGGCGAGGCGCAGGGTGGAGCGCACGATGGAGCCGGAGTCGTCCATCACGATGCACCCGGCGGAGCCCAGCGAGGAGCCGGCCTCGGCGAGGGCCTCGTAGTCGAGGGGGACGTCGAGGGCCTCGGAGCCGACGACGTTGACGCTCGACCCGCCCACCCAGGCGGCCTTGAACTCGCGCCCGGGGCGCATGCCGCCGGCGATGTCGAACACCAGCTCGCGGAGCGTGGTGTCGTGCATGACGATCTCGTAGTTGCCCGGCTTCATCACGTGGCCGGAGATCGAGAAGACCTTGGTGCCGGTGCTCTTCTCGGTGCCCATGCCCGCGTACCAGTCGGGGCCCTGCTCGATGATCGGCGGCAGCGCGGAGAGCGTCTCCACGTTGTTGATGAGCGTCGGCGAGGCGTAGAGGCCGGCGACGGCCGGGAACGGGGGCTTGAGTCGCGGCTGGCCGCGCTTGCCCTCCAGGCTCTCCAGCAGCGCCGTCTCCTCGCCGCAGATGTAGGCGCCCGCGCCGCGGTAGAGCGTGATGTCGAAGTCGAACGTCGAGCCCATGAGGCCCGTGCCGAGCATCCCGGCGGCCCGCGCCTGGGCGATCGCCCCGTCGAGGACGCGCGCCTGGTGCTCGTACTCGCCGCGGATGTAGATGTAGCCGCGCACGGCGCCGATCGCGAAGCCCGCGATCGTGATCCCCTCCAGGAGCTGGAAGGGGTTGAACTCGATGAGCTCGCGGTCCTTGAAGGTCCCGGGCTCGCTCTCGTCGGCGTTGCACACGACGTAGGCGGGCAGCGGCGAGTCCTTCGGGATGAAGGACGCCTTGCGGCCCATCGGGAAGCCGGCGCCGCCGCGGCCGCGCAGGCCGGAGCGGACGAACGCGTAGATCGCCTCGTCGCGGTCCATCTCGGTCATGACCTTGCGCAGGGCCTCGTAGCCCCCGGCGCGCCGGTAGTCCGACAGGTCCGTGAGGGGGCGTCCCGCCGTGCGCTGGCGGTAGATGACGTTCTCGATCGGCATCGGTGGGCCCCTACCTCCAGAGCCTGTCGGGGCGCGGGTTCGTGCGGAGCTCGTCCAGCAGGCGCTCGCCGTCCTCGAGGGACATGGGGCCCTGCGTCTCCTCGGCGTCCACCTGGACGCACGGCGCGCGGTCGCAGTAGCCCAGGCACTGGGCCTCCTGGATCGTGATCGCGCCGTCCTCGCTCGTGCCCCCGTGGTGCGACACGCCCTCGCGGTCGCAGAGGTGCTCGAACAGCTCGTCCGAGCCGCGGAGCATGCAGGAGAGGGTCACGCAGACCGACACGACGCGGGTGCCGTTCGGCTTGAGGTAGATGCGGTCGTAGAACGACGCGACGCCCTCGATGTACGCCGCCGAGTAGCCGGTCGCCTCGGCGACGGCCTGGAGGTCCTCGCGGGTGAGGTGGCCCTTCTCGGTCTGGGCGAACTTGAGCGCGGGCAGGATGAGCGACTTCCCGTCGGCGTACTCGTGCCGGATCGGGTCGATGTGCTCGCGGATCTCCTCCACGGTCATCGGTCGACACCCCCCATCACGTTGTCCAGGGAGCCGATCATCGTGATGAGGTCGGCGAGGTAGGAGCCCTTCGCCATCGGCCGCAGGGCCTGCAGGTTCACGAAGGAGGGGTCGCGCACGTGGACGCGGCGCGGCTTGGGCGAGCCGTCGGCGACGACGTAGCAGCCGAGCTCGCCGCGGGGGCTCTCGACGGCGGTGTACGCCTCGCCCTCCGGCACCCGGAAGCCCTCGGTCACGAGCTTGAAGTGGTGGATGAGCGCCTCCATCGAGGTGGAGAGCTCCCCGCGCGGCGGCAGCACCACCTTGCGGTCGTCGGCGATGTGGCTGCCCTCGGGCATCCCGTCGAGCGCCTGGCCGATGATCCGCACCGACTCGCGCATCTCGCGGATGCGGACGGTGTAGCGGTCGTAGGCGTCGCCGGTGACGCCGAGCGGCACCTGGAAGTCGAAGTGCTCGTAGCCCGAGTACGGGTTCGTCTTGCGCAGGTCCAGGTCGACGCCGGCGGCGCGCAGCGCGGGGCCGGTGACGCCCAGGTCCAGCAGCCGGTCGGCGGGGAGCACCCCGACACCGCGCGTGCGGTCGATCCAGATCGGGTTCTCGGAGAGGAGCGCCTCGTACTCGTCGATGCGCGCCGGCATCTCGTCGATGAACTCCCGCAGCCGCTGCTCGAAGCCGGGGGGCATGTCGTCGGCGCAGCCGCCCACCTGGAAGAAGCGGGTGTTCATGCGCTCCCCGGCGATCATCTCGCCGAGGTCGAGCGCCTTCTCGCGCTCGCGGTAGGTGTAGAACATCACCGAGAGCGCGCCGAGCTCCAGGCCGCTCGTGCCGAGCCAGACCAGGTGGCTCGTGATGCGGTTGAGCTCGCACATGATCACGCGGATGTACTGCGCGCGGTCGGGCACCTCGAGCTCGAGCAGCTTCTCCACGCTCATCGTGTACGCGTGGATGTTGAAGTAGGACGCCAGGTAGTCCATCCGCGTGACGAGCGTGATGGCCTGCCAGTACGTCTTGTTCTCGCACTGCTTCTCGATGCCGGTGTGCAGGTAGCCGATCACCGGGT
>VFQR01000560.1_pt1 | contig 46905 bp, 54 predicted proteins | sample 3512321 | NCBI WGS metagenome assembly VFQR01 (sample SAMN10412374, study PRJNA504923) | tailings metagenome | isolation source: Relicate 3 Philex TSF1 revegetated site | place: Philippines: Tuba, Benguet | collected 2017-08-29 | reverse complement strand
TCTTTGCAATTTCTCGAAGCCAGCCATTTTTAGATTTACTTTATAAATAGCCTCTAAAGCTGATTCTGCATATTGGAGGGCTACTGAATGTAATTGCTCATCTGAAATTTGATTGAGGCTATTGGCAAAGTTTAGCTTGCTGTAAATAGATTGACTAGTAGGTAATTCAGAGAATGCAGGAGCATTTTCCAGTATATTATTTACTGAAGGCTGAATCTGTTGATTGATTTGAGTTTGAATTCCAGCTAACTGTGTATTGCCTGAATTTGATTCTGCCATTAACCACTTTTGAAAGTCTAACAGTAAGCTTAAACGCTGTAGTTGCGCTTGGAGTCTGATTGCGATTGGTGCGGTTGGAATATTAATCAATGACTGGTAATCATTGAGCAATTTGAGTGCTTGTTTTTGAATAAAATTAAAAGTTTCTTTTTGAAAAACTGGTTCTTCTATCCAACTATATTTATCCCGTGCCTGTTGATAAAGAGATTTTCCAGTATTATTGAGCGATAGCAAAATTGCACTAATATCAAAATTATCCAATTGTTGAGCAATTGATAACGTTTTTCTTAAAACTAATTCTGATTGAGATAATTTACCTAACTGGCGCAATACATTCCCTAAGTTTTGTAATCCTAGTAGGTGTACGGGTATGGGGTTCAACTTGTTAATTTCTGCATCAAGTAGTCTTTTCGTAGAATTAGCAGGCTCAAGAAGCGAGGTGGCACAGATTTCAGTATCGAATTTCAAAGCTCTGACAACTATCTTACAAGCTCTCAGATGTAAACCCATAGCTTGTAGAGCTACGTTCTGATTGATTAAGGTTCCTGTGATTCCCTCTGTATCTTTAAGATGTTCATAAAGTTTTGTAGCTTGCTGCCAAGTCTCAAAAGCTTCTGCTGTTTGACCGAGATCCAGCTGCCTTTGACCCTTGTGGTTGAGTACTTCAGCTTGGCGCTGTTGGGTTTGTTTACTTACTTGCTCAGCTAGAATCATACATGGCTGGCTTATGGCTATTGTTAACGCTAGAATGCCTAGTAAGAGGTATTTGAAAAAATATCGAAAATGAATCATTGCTATTGCTAGTAAAACTTTAAAAACAAAGAGCCGTAGATTAATTGCGATCGCTCTTATATTTATGCCGTGTCGATCTCAATTCCTCCTGATTTCTGTAACAGATGATACTTTTGCTGTAGAGGGTTGCTCCTGACATTTAGAAGCAGAGACTTGGGCGTAGGGGTTTGGTGGATTGGCTTGTGCGGTTAAGACCACATTTCCGTTAGCATTCAATATCCAACCTTGGGCTTCTACAATTTCTATGGGTTCTTTAGTTGTTAATGGGTTTAATTGTTCGGAATTATCAATAGATTCAAGCCAAACAGAATTTTTTTGCCAAGTAGAACTGTTATCTAACTGGTTGTCAAAATTAGCTGGCACTCCCCCAGTACCACTATTGACAAAGCTACTCGCTACTCCATCAGAATCACCCTGGCATACTGATGCTACCTCTGGTGTTTTTGCGAGATCTTGTGGTTGTACTTTCAATGTACTCAGATTCCCGTTTTGGAAGTTAATCTGCACCGTGCCGTCGATTCCTAGCTCCGAGCTAGTGGTAATTTGTGTGTCGGGGGAAACAAATAATCCTTTGGTATTGATGCGGATGTTGCCGCCCCGCCCCCGGTATGCGTTCGCTGTAATCGCGCTGTTGTTTGAGGCACTCAGGATGCCTGTAGCGATGCGGATGTTGCCGCCGTTGCCAGAGGTGCCGGCTGTACCGGCTGTTGCCGAAATCGTGCCGGAGCGCAGTTGTAGTAGTTTTGATTTGATGTCGATGTCGCCACCTTCCCCAATCGCTGTGGTTGCTGTGATGCCCCCGGTGTTGGTAATGCTGATTCTGTCGGCGTTGATTTGAAGCGTGCCGGCGTTACCGGGGCCTTCGTTTCTGACGGTAACTTGGGCGCCGTCTGTAATATTCAAATACGGAGTATCAAGCGTTATGCTTCCTGCCTTCCCGGTGGGAGTTGGTGGTACTTCATAAGCTATTTGTAGAGTTTCATTCACAATTGGTGCTGATGATGCAACAGTACTAAAACTCAATGAATCTGAAGATGTCCCTAAAACTTTTATTGAATTAACAGTTTTAATAGTAATATTTCCGGCATCACCTGAAGATAATGTGCTTGTAGTTACGCTTGCCCCATCAAGGACAAACAAGTTAAAGGAATTAATAGTTAAATCTCCAGCATAACCACTTCCGTAGGTAGCAGAATTAATTGCTGAATTAGTTTTAAAAGAGGGCAACTGGCCTATTATTTTTATATTCCCATTCGCATTTAATGATACGTTGCCACTATTACCGCTAGCAAAAGTAATGGAACCGATATTACTCCCATTTTGTAGAAGTATATTTTCGGCTGTTATATCTAGTTTTCCAGCATTTCCAGAAGAGAGAGCAGCAGTAGCTATTACTCCATAATTTTCAATTAAATTACCTATTTTTCCAGTGATATTTCCACCAGAGCCAGAACTATAGGTGAAAGTATTAATACCAGCAGAGCCGTTAAAACTAGAATCTGGTTCTCCAGTCCCAATAAGTTCTAATAAATCAGTGTTGATAATGATATTTCCGCTTGAACCATTACTAAAAGTAGCAGTAGCTATTTGCGATTGCTCAAAGTAAGTTTTGTTGGAATTAATAATAATATTTGTACCGGAATTTCTCCCAAAATTTACAGAAAAAATTCCAGTAGCATCCTGTTCTGGTTGAAAGTTTTTTAGGATAAAATACTCAGATGCATTAATAGAAACGTTGCCATTTTGACGCGAACCATAGTCTTGATTAAGTAACACAGAACCATCTAATATTCTCACTTCGCGTCCCTGAAGGTTTATAGTATTTTTTCCTACTCCTTGATTATTACCAGCATAAATTAAAGCACTGTCTGATAATTGGATATCTTGAAAAGCTGAATTTTTATCATAAATAAAAGATAACAGATTATTTTCAAAATTAATATTGACTTCTCCGGAATTAATACTTCCTAATTCAATTCTCCCATTCTTGCTGCTAATAATTCCTCCTTCTAAAAAAATATTTCCTCCTATCAAAGCCAGAGTATGATCGGCTTTCACTTGTAAAGCATTAGAAAATATCTCGTAGTTAAGGGGAGAGTAATAATCATTTGCTTTTAGAGTATGACCTGTATTTCTAACAGTAATTGTTCCCTGATTTTTATTAAATTGTAGTCCCACAGGTACGCTAATAGTTAACAGTGGTTTAATTTGACTATTTTTAGCAATAAACTGAAATCCGTCAGCAAATCTAATGGTGTTCGCTGTACTACCTACAAATGAGCCACCAATATCTAAGCGTGCATTTTGCCCAAATACAATTCCATTTGGATTTATCAAAAACAAGTTGGCTGTACCATTAACACGGATTAGTCCATTAATATTAGAAACTGATGTTCCAGTAACTCGACTAATAATGTTTTGAGTATCTAGAGGATTATTGAAATAGGCAGTAATATCTATGGGAACAGAAAAATTCTCAAAACTATGGAATAAATTGTCTCCTGTTTTAGTGCCTCCTTCAATAACTATAGTGTTGTCATCTAGCCTTGTAGTACTATTCTCTAATAAAGTTTTATCTGGAGTTATTTCAGCGTTTGACAAACAGATACTTGAATAATAAAAACAAGTTGAAATTGTAAATGTTTTGAAGAGAAAATAACTTTGTTCTTTCATTTTAATATTGAGATTTTGCTCCAAAGTAACTTGAAATCAAATTAAACATATGTAGTAAGTGCTTCTCACATTATGATTCTTGTAAATATAAGCAACATAGTTAAAATTTTACGTATTGATAATACTGATTTATCTTTATATCCTGCTAGGTAAAAATATAGACATTGTAAAATGTTCCTATAGCTCAAATACAACTATAGGGTTAAGAAAAATTTATTTCTATTTTGTATTTAAAGCAGATTAGTTCCTAAATCTAGTATTGGATCTCCTAATGGGCGCTTATTAGCGGCAAACTCTAACAAAATACCGTTGGGATCGAAGAAATAGAATGAAGAAATGAAATCTGCATTTGATATTGGAGTAGCTTGTATACCTTTAGCTATTAAATTTTCTCTATATTGTTCTAACTTTTCTAGTGGTACATTAAATGCTACATGGTTCATAGAAGCGTGCGCTGTAGCAATATTTCCCGTTAAGTGAGCATCTGGATTCATAGACGCAATACCCGGAGCTGCTTTAGGCGCATTTGGAAACCAGAAAAAAGCTAAAGTGCCACCATTGCCAATATCAAAGAAGAAATGCTTTCCATCATTTGGCATTTCCATGACTTTGAGCAAAGAAAGTCCCAGAGTATTACTGTAAAAATCTACAGTAGTTGCTACATCTTTACAGACCAATGCAAGATGGTTAATGTTTTGTAATTGAAATTCTTTCATTGCTTAATCACTTAATAATTTGATATTTGACTATTAGCGTATAACTGGGGTTGAGACGAAAGCAAACAAAAAGCCAAAATAGCTCAAGTTTTGAACCAATTAATTCAATAACGAAGTCTTGGGATGAGAGAAACCAATCTTTTAAAGAGCATAAACTAGATAAATCTATAAAGTTAGTTTATAAGCGATAAAGACTACTGGATTTTGCGCCCTTCACGAAATTCTCTATCCGAACAAAAATACATTGTAGAGTTTGATAACAGAAGTTTCTAGAAAAGTTCTTGATTTTGACCCGGAAGTTAACGATTTGGTCATGCAAAATATACCTGATTGATGTCCTGATTTTGCTGTCATCTCTCCTAAGACGGGTTTTGAGTTAACGAACACTTAAACTGCGATCGCCCTAGCCCCACCCCAACACCAGCTGTGCTTCACACGACATCCCACAGCAGCACACACGAGTGTCGAAAGTATTTTCTGACATTTTTGGGAGAAAAACTGCTGTGAGAGTTACTGGATAAGGATAAAAACTGGTTACAAAATTCTCAAATCTCAGTAAAATACTCAAACAAATCAGTAGCTTAATTTAGCTAGTACTGAGACATATATGTAATATGTGCGTTAATTAATGCAACTATCTCAAGATAGATTATTAATCACAAAACCCATCAACTCGTAAATCGCGCCAAATGTCAGAAACCTGCCATCCAGTGTTACCAACGGATTGTAGAACAGGATAATTTTGCGCCGATGCTTGGTAAGCCGGGTATTCTGTGGTAGAGGTTTCGGCTTCTGGTAATGGCTGCTGTTCGATAGGTACGTCGGCAACGGCGGGTTCTACTGGAGGAAGTTGTTCTGGTACGAGTGGTACTTCTGTTACTGGCTGTGGAACGACAGATTTTTTGAGAGCGCGGAACTCCGGTTTCTTAATGATAGGTTTCATAATCATCCTGGCGTAAAAGCTTGAGAGCGCGAAAAAAATAAATGCAGTTAAAATTGCATGAATGCCTCATCTATTGTGAGTGATTGGGTAATGCTGGACAAGTAGTGAAAACAAGATAATCTGTTCGGTCTGTAAAAGAAATTCATCAATGGTTAAACACTAAAGAGCCTTGGGAATTTTTAACCTTACTTGAAGATGGGTGGAACAGTCAAATATCATTCTTCTTCATCTTTTTGTTCTAACCATTCTTCGTCCCAAGTCTGCTCATTGTAAACTTTAGTGGCTTGAGCGATTTTCAGCCGATGAGCGATAGAAACACAATCTCTTGGTTGCCAACCGATATTTGCATACATACCTTGCAAATACCTGACAGCATTTTGGCAGTCATTAATAATTGGGATGTCATGAGCATTAAGATATCTTCGCAAATGAACGCCTAAAAGGATTGCCTCAATCTCATGATTATGAAAGTAAGGTTCTTCATCATTAGGGGTAGAAATCAGTAAAACTCTGACCCAAGCATGAGTATCATACACAGCTTTAGCAACAACTACATTGATTTGTGATGGACTGTAACCCTCTAAAAATTTATCTACTGCGGCATTATCATCTAAATCGATATCTAATCGCTGTGCTGAAATTAAATCAGAGACATCAACCCACTCTAAAAAAGATTCACGCCAATCAGAGATAGTTTGTTGATGGAAAAATTTAGCAGCATCCCCCCAGGGAATTTTCTCCCAGCCAGCATCGGTGATTATCTGATGAGCCGTGTGAGGAATAAATAAATTTTCTTGTTCTAACCAAGGAAATCGATTTTTTGTTTTTTTCTTACGTTTACCCATGTAAGAAGAAATGCAAAGATATAGGAAGCTAATGAAAAACCCCAACCCGCTTGGCAAGGCTGGGGATTGCGTATATAAGACTATTATTATCATGACACAAGTAAATACAACATCAACCACCTTCAGCCTAGAGGTGGCACGATGAACAAACCCCCAGAGCGCAAAAAGTCCAGCGCCTCCACTTCCCCTAAACCAAAGCCAACTCAAAAACAGCCCAAGCAGGAAACCCCAGAAGTAGTTACTGTTGAGGTGGCAGCAGTAGAAGTTCCAGAGTTAACCCCACAAGAGCAGCGCGATCGCGCCCGGTTAGAAGAAAAAGTTGAGACAGCGTTTTACGAAGCGGGTAAGGCGTTGATGGAATTGCGCGATCGCCGACTGTACCGTTCCACGCATAAGACCTTTGAGGAGTATTGCCGCGATCGCTTTGGTTATAGCCGTGATGCTGCCTACCTGAAGATTTCAGCTACTTCCGTATATGAGAATATTCAGAAATATTTGCCGACCAATGGTCGGCAAATTCCTCTTCCGACAAGTGAAAGACAGGTGCGCTCATTGGCGAAAGCCGAGCTAGAACCGCCCCAACAAGCGCATGTTTGGGAGCAAGCAGTCCAAGAGGCAGGCAATAAAATTCCCTCAGGTCGCATAGTTAAAGACGTTGTAGATAGAATTCGAGAACAAACCAAAATCCCGAACCCTTATCGAGAGGGAGAAATCTGTGTTCTCTTACCCAAAGACAACCCAGATTTGCGAGGTAAGGGCGGTTGCTGGGGCGTGGTTACTTATGTTGGGGATTACAGTTGCACAGTCCAAACCTGGGATGAAGACCATACCGTAAAGATAGAACACCTAAAATCCTTGGAACTACTAGATGATGATTGTAAATTCATGCAACAGCTATGCCTTCGATTGCGGCGGTTACATCAAGTGGCAGACCATGACGTGTCTGTAGATTGGCTATTGCAGGGGTTGGGAAAACAGGCGAAGCCGTATCTGTCAGCGTTACAGGCGAGGCTGTTGGCGGCAATGGAACGGGAGTATGGGCTGGATGGGAAGCAGAAGCGGTGATAGTGCAGCAAGTATTCATAACCGACAGGATTCCACAACGGCTGATGCACAATGCAAATGTCATACCATTTGCCATGTCATTTCCTGCCCCGCCCCCAAAGGTACAAGCCCAGATTCCATAAATGGAACTTCATCAGGAACGCGCCAAGTCGTTTTGGACAAGGTAATTCGCTCGGTATTACGCGGCAGTTGATAAAAATCTGGGCCATAAAAGCTAGCGAACGCCTCCAGTTTATCCAGGGCTTTGACGCTTTCAAATGCCTCGGCATACAACTCAAGGGCGTGCAGAGCCGAAAAGCATCCCGCGCAGCCACAGGAACTTTCTTTGCTGGTGCGGGTATGGGGAGCGCTATCCGTACCTAGAAAAAATTTCGGATTTCCCGATGTTGCCGCTTGCAACAAAGCCTGACGATGCTCCTCCCGTTTCAAAATGGGCAGGCAATAAAAATGGGTGCGAAGGCCGCCTTTGAATAGGGCATTACGGTTAAACAACAAATGTTGTGGCGTAATTGTTGCCGCGATAGTGTTGGCAGACAGGACATACTGCACCGCATCGGAGGTGGTGATATGCTCCAGCACCACCCGCAGGTTGGGAAATCGTTGCTTAAAGGGAATTAAATGTCGCTCAATAAACACCTTCTCGCGATCGAACGTATCAACATCGTTATCGGTCACTTCCCCGTGCAGTAATAATGGCATATCCACCTGCTGCATCGCTTCAAAGACGCGATCGCACTTAAGAATATCCGTCACACCGGAGTCTGAGTTGGTCGTTGCACCGGCTGGGTAGTACTTGACAGCTTTGATAAACGGGGATTCTTTCGCCCGCAGAATCTCGTCGGGGCTGGTGTTGTCGGTGAGGTAGAGCGTCATCAATGGCTCAAACTGTTGACCCTCTGGAATAGCCGCGAGGATGCGATCTCGATAGCAAGCCGCATCTGCCACCGAGCGGATAGGGGGCTTCAAGTTCGGCATGATAATCGCGCGGGCAAACTGACGCACCGTGAAGGGCAGAACCGCTTTGAGTGCTGCACCGTCGCGCAGATGCAGATGCCAATCGTCAGGTCGGGTGATGGTAAGCTTTTGCATCCTTTGATTATAAACGGCAACAAAGGCCTTATGACCTGGATTTCTCACAAGTGAGAAATCCAGAAGTGTGGGGGGTGTGGGAGGATGGGGAAGAAATCTTTCCCCCCACACCTCCCACACTCCCCACACTCCCCACACTTCCCACCTATGCGTGAGAAAGTCGGGATGAAAATAGGGGCGATCGTTCAGATCTGGTATGGGGCGGGCGATCGCCATTGAACCCAGGCTCTGATACGACGCTGCACTCCCGGATGATTGCTGAAACTCCTTTATTTATGTAATTGCAGCGATTTGCATTCCAGCGCTAAGAATCTCTATCTCAAATGGAGAAAGTACTTTAGATTTCATCTGCTGTAGCTCACTTAGGACAGCGTTAGCATCTGAGGGATTAAACTTGAAGTATTCAGTTAAACTGCCGATGCGATAATTGAAACTCTGATAACGGTGCTTGAAATATAGTTCAACATTACCTCGGTGTGTCCAAGTTCCAAGTATTTGAATTTCAACAGTTTTATAATGGTCAAGTAAATCTGCTTCTATTTCTACCAATCGCTGTTGGATAGGTCTAGTAGTAACTCCTATCTTGTACAGAGTGCCTATATGTATTTGAATTTCTAAGAAATAGAGAGTACAAGATAAAATTCGTTGAAATTGTGCGCGATAAAGCGTTAGGTCAGTAAGGCAATATAACTTATCTGCTGCATTTTTATATAAAGCGTGTTTGGCTGCTAGCTCCAGCTTCAATAGTTTTTTAAGCAATAGTGGCTCTTGCACCTGGTTGAATAAATCAAATTCTAACGCTCCGACAGGAATTTTACCCAAATTCGTAAATTCATAAGCTGGAGGAGTTAAATAGACATTTTTGTGAAACATTCCAGCTTTGATTAGCCCTGGAATAACTAAGCCAGGGCTAATAGGATAATTGATTGAACCGTATTCTTTCCATAGCAATTTTAACTGTGCTAAATCTTTACGCGATAGATAAATATTGAAATTATCGTACAGTGGTAAAATCGGGAAATCCCGCGTAGATACAGGTAGGCAAGTGGCTGACGAATGAGCAAAGTGATGCTGTTTAACTTTGCCTTTTTTAGCAGTTAGCTCACCAGAACAGTAAGGGCAAAAAAGCTCCGTTTTACCACTAGGGACATCTTCAATACATATTAATGTCCTATCTGATGCCACACCATATTTGAGCCACATTTATGATGCTCACTTATTAATAGAAAAACTAACCGAAGCAGGTAGATGAAAGTTCTATCAAGTCTTGAATAAATTGCACAGATGCTCCCATGACCCTTTGACTAGTGCTAGTGTACTATAGGATTGCTAGTTTAGGATTGACTTGCCTCAAAAATAGTGTGCAAAGCTACCCTTTTACAGCTAGAAAAATTATTCATGTAGACATGGACGCGTTTTACGCATCGGTTGAGCAACGGGACAACTCGCAATACCGAGGCAAACCATTAGTAGTTGGCGGCAGTCCAAACCAAAGGGGTGTGGTAGCAGCAGCCAGTTATGAGGCAAGAAAATTTGGGATTCACTCAGCGATGCCATCAGTGGTGGCAGCAGCCAAATGCCCCGAATTAATCTTTGTTCCTCCAAGATTTGATGTTTACCGAGAAGTGTCAGCCCAAATCCACGATATCTTCAAACGCTACACCGATGTAGTGGAAGGGGTGGCCTTGGATGAAGCATACTTGGATGTGACCGAAAACAAGCAAAATATTGCCTATGCTTCTACTATTGCAAGATTAATCAAAGCAGCAATATTAGAAGAAACCCTCCTGACAGCAACAGCCGGAGTGTCGATTAATAAGTTCCTGGCGAAAATGGCATCAGGGCAGAACAAACCTAATGGATTAACGGTTATTCTACCCCAATCAGCTGAAGCTTTTGTTGAAGGATTAGCGATTGAAAAGTTTCACGGCATTGGAGAAGTAACAGCAGCAAAAATGCACTCTCTGGGTATACATACTGGTGCAGATTTAAAAGCGCGTTCGTCTCTGACGTTGCCGCAGGCATCGCTTGCTGAGTTAACACAACATTTTGGGAAGGTGGGGCATCATTACTATAAAATAGCCAGAGCAGAAGATGACCGAATAGTTGAGCCAAATAGAGTCCGCAAGTCGATTGGTGCAGAAACATCATTTGCGGTAAATTTAAGCTCTCGTACTCAAATGCTACACGAACTCGAACAAATTGCTCTTTCTTGTCAGCAACGGTTAGAACAAAATTCTACAAGGGGACGCACGTTAACTCTAAAAATCAAATTCTCTGACTACCAGCAAATCACGCGTAGTAAGACAATGCCTGACTACACCCGCTCTTTAGATATCATAATCACCACAGCCACAGCACTGTTCGAGTCGATTGAGCTAGAACATCGTAGTATCAGGTTGTTAGGAATTGCATTGTCCAACCTGGAGAATGCGAAACAAACACAAGTGATTCAATTGCCACTGTTTGAATACGTGGTGAATGAGTTGTAACCCAATCTAACTACTAGAGTAGAAAAACGTCACAGCCATTTGGTACAAATGTATTGTAGGCTGAAAAAGTTGTACTATGCACCTTGTGTGGTTCCGCCGAGATTTGCGGCTAACTGATAACGAGATTGTGACGTTGGCAACTGCTGATGGTGCAGCAGTTTTACCATTGTTCATCATTGATCCTTGGTTTTATACCTGGGCTGATGTGGGAAAAAGTAGAGTCAGGTTTTTGTTTGAATCATTAGAAAACTTAGACAGGAACTTGAGAAAATTAGGAAGTCAGTTGTACTTATTTGAAGGTAATTCTAGAGAAATATTGCAAGAGTTGACCCAACAATTATTGCAGCAAGGGCATAGACCAAAGCTTTGGTTTAATCGAGATGTGCAGGTAGAGTACGGAATTAGTCGAGACAAAAGCGTAATCGATTTTTACAAAGAATTAAAACTCGATTACTACGTTGGGTTAAACAACTTTCTACAGTTGTCCGAAAAGCGCGATGAGTGGTTTGAGCAATATTACAATTATCAAAGACAACCCCAATACCAAATACCTTCTGTTATCAATACACCCTCATTAAACCTTCAATTACCGCAGTTAACATTTGAAGAACTGAAACAGAAGTACCATGATTTTTGGGAAATTGAAAAAGTTTACTTTTTAGGAGGAGAAACGCAAGCAACCTCAACATTAGACTCATTCTTAAAAAGTAGATATCAAGGTTATCACTGGAAGCTGTCACGTCCAATGCTGTCACAGATGGGTGCAACATCGCATTTATCTCCGCATCTGACTTTTGGAACCATCTCAACCCGTACTGTTTATCAAAGTACTAAAGCGAGGGCAGAAGAACTGAAAAGTCAGCCAAAAGCAGACTTCTCTTTAAAAGCATTTCGTGACCGCTTGCGCTGGCACGATAGTTTTACACAGCGCCTTTATTTTTACCCAGAAATAGCTTACAAAAACCGCTACCCAGAATTTGATAGCTTATACACGCCAGAACCGCTATTACCAGCCAAACAAGAATTATTTCAAGCGTGGCAACAGGGCCGGACAGGTTTTCCACTAATTGATGCAAGTATGCGGCAACTCAAAACAATGGGTTGGATGAACTTCCGCATGAGAGCGATGTGCGCCACATTCTTGACAATTAACTGTGGGATTTCATGGCATCACGGGGCAAAACATTATATGAACTATTTAGTAGATGGTGATTTAGCAATTGACAATTGGCAATGGCAAATGCAAGCAGGTGTAACTAATCCCCTGAGTGATACTTTTAGAATATATAATCCAAACAAAAATATTGCAGAAAAAGACCCTCAAGGAAGTTTTATCTATTACTGGATACCGGAACTGAGGGGGTACAGTTTACCAGAAATTATCTTGGAAAAATATATTAACAATAGTTATTATTCACAACCAGTTTTAGACTGGTCAAAAACGCGTAAAGTAAATGGAAAAATAGTTTCTGATTTACGCAAGCACTCCAAAGCGCGATTAATCAGCCAGGGTGGAGATGAATATGAAAGTGCTGTGGTTGCTAAAGAAACTGTAGATAAATATTGGCAGCATAAAGATCGGGAATATCAGGAATATCAACAAAAACTTGCTGATTTAGAATAAATATTGGTGCAGCGATCGTGTTACTCCACTCCTAATTAAGTAAAATTCATAAGTAGCCCCAGCGCAAAGGCGCAAAGAAGTCTGCAAGGTTTTTATCGTAATTAATTAAACGGACATGATATGAGTTAAGTAATTAGCTAACAAAAATCCCCTGATGGGTCAGGGGCTAAGAAATCAGAAAATCAGATCGAAAGCTGGTGTAATTAAAGCGACCGCAGATAAAAAAAGAAGTGCAATGGTAGGTCAAAGCAATTCAAATTATTTCCTCGTAATCAACCCCCTAGATTGCTCCACCAAGCGAATAAACTCACCCCGATAGCCCTCCCGGTCTTCTCCCTTCCCTTGAGTTGCCAATTTCATTACCAAATCATAATTAGCATTCCCCTTATACTCAGAGTCACGCATCACCATCCCAAAGGTCGCCACCGCCGCAGCAAATCTCAGGTTGGTGGAGGGGTCGGCTCTCAAATCATCATCTTGGATGGTTTGGGTAATTAGTTGACTGGTGCTGTCCTGGGGCAATTTATAGCGCAGTTTCAAGAGCATCAATTCATTGCCGCCAGCATCCCTTGGAGTTTCACCAGAACGCTGATACCGCAAGGGGTCTACTGTAGGCAGTTTCACATCGCTTTTCATTCCAGTAGGAATTATTTCATAAAGCGCTGTCACAGAATGACCAGCCCCAATTTCGCCTGCATCTTTCTTATCGTCATTGAAATCCTGGTTTTGCAGCAAGCGGTTTGCTGATATTTTTTGTGTCGCAGATCGCATTGTTTCAACCTACTGATGCTCAACAAAGCAGTAGCAAACTATATGGAGTACATGAGTTTAATATTGCCAAGCAGGCTGCACGTAATTTACCAGAACGAGTTAGTTTAGTGCAGCAAATAGGAGCAAAGGTAGTTCGTTTACCTGTAAGTTGGCATTTAATGGAAGGGCAAAAAGGAGTAACTCCGCAATGGTTTTGGGATGAACTAGAGGCAGAAGTGTCTGCTGCCGAAAAAGCAGGAGTAAAGCTGATTATTGAATTGGGACAGACACCTTGTTGGGCTTCATCTGCACTCAATAAACGATGCACCGACCCCAATTACACTGATTATTTGTTATACCCACCAATTAACTACACTGACTATGCCAATGCGATTGCTAAACTTGCACAGCGTTATCGCGATCGGGTTTATGCTTGGGAAATATGGAACGAACCCAATCTTACAGGAAATTGGAAACCGCTTGGCTCTCGTCCCCAGGCAATCAACGACCGGAACAATTTGTTTATCAATCTTCAGGGTGCATGGCAATATACGAACTTAGTCAAAGCATCCTATAGCAAAATTAAAAGTGTTGACTCCAAGGCTACGGTATTAGCAGGCGCCATTGCTGGTGGGGATGTGGATTACGTCAACGAAATGTATAAGGCTGGCATTAAGGGTTACTTTGATGCGCTGTCAATGCATCCTTACACTGGTGTTTACCCTAACGATCCTAGTGGCAAGAGTTATGGACCTAATGAATGTCCAACAGAAGTAGATTCTTCTAAACTTTGGTGCTTCAAGATTGGTGTTGAGCGAGTTAGACAAGCTATGTTAGCCAAAAGCGATGACAAACCGATTTGGTTTACTGAATTTGGTTTCAGTAGCACAACTGGATGGAATGGCTCCAGATTTCCAAACGACCAAGCTGACCATCTGCGCTCTTCTATCGCCTTAATTAACACTTGGAATTTTGTTCCGGTTGCTTGTTGGTATCAACTTGTTGACCGATATGCAAAAGATGATCGTGAGGGTAGGTTTGGACTTTTTGACATCAAAGGTCAAATTAAACCTTCAGGTCAAGCTTTTAAGCAGCAAATTGTGAGTATGACAAAGCCTGTACTGATCTCTCCTAAAGGGGAAATTACAACAACTACACCAATCTTTTCTTGGCAAGCAACGCCAGGAGCTAACAGTTACAAACTTTGGGTTAACGAGTATAGCAATCCCAATATACCAGGTAAAATTAACCGCGATTTTACCCCAGCACAAGCTAATTGTACTAGCGGTACTACTTGTACAGCTAGTCCTGGGGTGAGTTTTGCACGAGCCAGCGCAGAATGGTGGGTAACAGCAAATTACAGTAATAATAGTTCTCAACTAAGCGATAGCGCTACATTTGTCGTTAAGTAATTAGTGCTTCCATTACACTCAAGCTAGCACGCAATTCATTTGGATGCTCAGGGGGAACGGTTGTGCGATTACCACCACTCCTCCTGCTCCCCCAGGCTGTTTCATTTCCTAAAAGGCTTAAAAATGCAAGGATTCAGGAGATAAAAAACGAGCAAGGCATTCAATCTTAGGTATCAAAATCGGCCAAATCCTTGCCTAGTTGTCAAGAAAAAAGTAGATTGACTGTTGATATAAACCTCTACAATAGCCGATGTTCCGACTGGAAACACCTATGATGAGCTTTGCTTTGTTTCCCAATCAATTGTTGAGTCCGAATTTTTTAGGTAGTGCCTGAAGATTATGAAACCCACAAGCAGTTACAAAGATGCTGAGTTTGGACAGATTGTAATCGAAGATAACCACTGGACTTTAGGACAATCTGCGGTTTTGGGCGATCGCCGTGTACCGATTTGCGTAGATTTTGAACAAAGGCAGATAGGGGAACTTTCATCGGTTCAGCGTGAAGCGATTCGGCAAGCTCTAGCCTTACCACCCGATGTGTTACGCATCACTGCTCCTCTTGTGCTGCAAAATTATGATGTGTATCGTGAGATGATTGGAGATCGAGAAATGCCGCCGTTGGCTAATCCCATTCAGGTCTGGGATCGGGTCACTTTCTCATATATCTATGTGCCGCCCCACGTTGAGTATGACCTGAATATTCCTACCTTTGAGTTGATAGCTGAGTGTGACTGGGAGCCAGAACATGGCTTAGAAGTGCGCTTTCGCAATGGAGTAGCAACGGAGGCAGATCAGATAGGTGAAACAGGACGCTAAAAACTATCTTATCTGCGTGTCATGCTCCCGCGTCGTCGTAACTAGCCTCAGCCGAATATATTTTGACACACTAGAGGAGACACTCAAAAAGAGAGTTGCAGTCGTTGGGGAAGCCCAAGCGTCCTTATATTACGACGGTTGAGGAGAAGTTGCTGAGTGTGTTAGAGAAAGAATACGAAGACGAATAAATAAAATAGTTAAATATTATACTAAAATCTGGAAAGAAGACTATTTTACTCAACGGCAGTATTAAACCCTGTAATGCTTTTATTTATTTCATTTTAAATTCAGATAGCTATGCTATTAAAATTGGTAGAGCTTCTAATGTTGAAAAGCGATTACAATCTCTGCAAACTAGTAGTCCTGTTCCTTTGGAAATTTTAAAGGTTGTCCCAATGGAAAACCTCAAAAAAGCTCAGGAAGTTGAGACATATCTTCATACTAAATTTAGACATTTAAGGTTGAGTGGAGAATGGTTTAGGGCTGCTCCTAGCTTAAAAGACTATATAAACCGTTGTGATGAATCCTACTTTAAAGATACGCTTTTAGTAGAGTCTAGCCCCAGGTCTAGTATTCCATTATCAGAACTCTAAACGGCGCACAATAACCAAGAACGGCAAGAATTATCAGCAGGCGTATTATCACACTCATGTTTTAGAGCGAGGGCGATCGCCTGCTCAAGTCATCAAAGTATATCCCCAAGCGTTTACTCAAGCGTGTTCAGCAGATGGAGCGAGAGAAAGCGGGGGTTAGGGAGATTTTGCGGGTGTTGGGGGTTAATACCTGAGACGGCACAACTTACTACTGAAGTTTTATTTAAATTAACGTTCATTCAATAGTAAGATTATTCTGCTTGTTTCAAATTCTCATTGCATTGCACTCGATTTGGTTGACCCCAAACAGTTAAAAAAACTGGTTTACAAACTGCTGTAACCATGATCAAGAAAAATTTGCTTAACAACGAAATTTTTACTTTAGACAATATTCTTTTACCACAAGAGTGTGCTGAGTATATTAATTTGACTGAAAGTATTGGTTATACAGATGCGCCCATCAGTACTATTCGAGGTTTCCAAATGCGTCCCGATATCCGCAATAATCAGCGCGTTATCATCGACGATCGCCAACGGGCTTTTGACTTATGGCAGCGTGTGTCAGATTATATTCCTAAGACCATTGGCAGATGGCAAGCAGTAGGATTAAATGAGCGTTTTCGTTTTTATCGCTACGATCCAGGACAGAGATTTGCAATACATCATGACGGTTCTTATCGGCGACCGAATGGTGAGGAAAGTCTGTTAACTTTCATGATTTACCTAAATGAAGGTTTTGAAGGTGGTGAAACTCGTTTTCATCTTTCGCCTCGGTACTATGAAGAATTATCTAATGTTAGTGTGGTTCCAGTCACGGGTATGGCTTTATGTTTTGTTCATGAACTTGTGCATGAAGGTGTTGCCGTTGTTCAAGGGCGAAAGTATGTTTTACGTTCAGATGTTATGTATCGTCAACAGTCTAGAGTCTACTAAAGTGTCTTTCCGCTTTTTAACCGAAGCACCTTGGTCTAGTTCACAGATCAAGAGTTGCTATAGACTTTAACGGCCTAGAGACAGGCAACTAAATAGATATCACGATAATTAGGAGACAAAATAATTATGGAATTCAACCCAAACAACAATGTTGTTAAACTTTGTATTCAAGGTATGGGCATGGAAGAAAAAGGCAAACCTCAACAAGCAAGTAAACTATTCCTTCAAGCTTGGAACGAAGCGACATACGACTTTGAAAAATTTATTTCAGCTCATTATGTAGCCCGACATCAAAAAAGTGTTTCCGGCAAATTAAAATGGCTCGAAACGGCTTTGCAGTTTGCATTAAAAATAAATAACGACACTGTTAAGAGTGCAATACCTTCTCTATATTCAAACATTGCCAAATGCTACGAGGACTTAAGCGACCCTGACAAGGCAAAAAAGAATTATGAATTAGCAACTTCGTTTAAGGATAAACCTTCTGACAAAGGCCCTTTTTATCATGGGACGAAAGCAGATTTGCAACTTAGCGATTTGCTGACAGCAGGGAATAATTCTAATTATAAATCTGAACTCAAAATGAATCACATTTATTTTACAGCCCTTGTTAGTGGAGCGGGACTAGCTGCTGCATTAGCAAAAGGCGATGGACGTGAACGTGTTTATATCGTTGAACCGACAGGGGGGTTTGAAAATGACCCGAATGTTACAGACAAAAAATTTCCGGGCAATCCGACACGCTCATATCGCTCACTCGCACCATTAAAAATCGTTGGCGAAGTAAAAGATTGGGTGAGACAAACACCTGAAGAACTTCAAAAATGGCGTGAAAAGTTGGCCAACAACAAAGGAGAAATTATTAATTAATTTCTCAGATGCTCATAACATCAGGGCAGCCGCATCATGTTAATAAGCGATGAGTTTGAGACTGTCACAGTAACTGCTGCTGAAGTACCTGAATAACCCAGCAGGAGCAGAGCGTAGACGCTCTTAGCGGCTTGTCGTAAGACAACTGAAGAACTATTACTAGACATGGCAAGGATTATCTGCTGGCATACTATCACGAACAAAAAGCGATCGCCCTTGTTTGGACTAGACCATTACCAGAAGCATCCAAAAGCTCAGATTATACGAAAAATGCACAATGGATGTCTGCCTTGAACGAGTTAGCACCGGAGAATTATCAGAGCTTGTTGTCCCAATGGAAAGTCCAACACAAGCGACGACCTAATTTGTGGAAAGCGATGAAAGAGTTGGGATTGACGTAAAATAACCAAATAATGGGAACAAATGAACAATTCCTTTGCCAAAATAACAGCCTACAAAAATTTTGGTAAAAACTAACAAAATGATCCATGTATAAGCTTTTAGCTGACAAGGTAGTTTGGACTATCAGAACCTTTATACTCTAGCAATACGCTAAAAAATGCCTTGCGGGAAACCTGAAAGGTATTTTTAGAACTGATTGTTTTTGCCCAGCTTCGGAGGACATTAACGTGACAGATGAACAAAACTCTTTGCTCAAAGCATCACACATCAATTCAATGGATGCGTTTGAGTTCCATCATCCGCTCAATCCTAATTCAGAAATTTATTTACGGTTTCTTGGGCGTACTGTCGGTCTTAAACGTATTGGTGTGACAATTGCTCGTGTACCTCCGGGCAAGGAATCTTTCATTTATCACGCTCACCAGAATGAAGAAGAATGGGTTTACATCTTGTCAGGTCGAGGTATTGCGGAAATTGGAGATCTGGAATACGAAGTTGAGCCAGGAGACTTTATGGGATTTGGGTTACCTCAACAACCCCATCATCTTCGGAACCCATTCAATGAAGACCTTGTATACCTGATAGGTGGAGAAGCAGGACGCTTAGATATTGGCGTTTTTCCTCGGCTTGGTAAACGAGTGATTCGGGATAGTGAGTCAGCTTATATATTTGATGAGTCAGCACTTCAACTTTTCTGGAGCAGCAAGCAATCTGCTGAAGATTGATGCCTGCTAGAGTGGTTACGGCACAACAAATCAATGACGTGAGTGCGAAATCGATGTTGATGCGTAGACGCGCAGCGGCTTGTCCTTGACATCGCTCAATCTTTAGCCCAACTCCCTATTGGTTTCACTAGATCTTTTGCTCAGGCAGCATGAAAATTAATATTTTTTCTATCAATTTTTTTTATTGCTGCGTCGCGGCACGTCGGGACGCATGAGCAGATAAGATTCGTCTACTAATGTACGATAAACTCCTTTAATGTTAAGAGGTAGCCACTCGGAATACATAGGCAAATCGCGATAGTCGTCGAGCCGAATTTCTTGCTGAAGTGTGGCGAGGTCTTTGCCTACAAGTATGCCATCTCGGACAGAGTTATAAAGTGTCTCCAGATAATTAAGGTATCGCTTGATATCTTTTTTTTGACCTGTCGAGGCATGACCGCCTACAAATACGTCGAAATCCATATCTAGCACTTGTTTAGTCGAATCAATCATTCCTTGAATATCGTAACCCTGAAGATCCTTATAAGGCATTCGTCCTAGAACAATCCAATCGACCACATGCAAAACACCAGCAGGTTCAAACAGCATAGAAATTGAGCCACGTCCATTGTTTCTGCCGTGATAGCGCAAGCGCACAAGACTTTTACCGATATAAAGCACCATTTCATCTTCAAAAACAAGATTGGGAATCTGAGTCTTTGCTTTAGTGTTTACTAAATCTTCACGAGCGAGCCGATGAGAGACGAACTGAACGCCTTGTTCATCGAAAACTTCTCCACCGTAAACATGGTCAGGATGATTGTGACTATAAATGACAAAGCGAATAGGTTTATCGAAACGCTTGGCTAATTCCTGCTTCAGCCATGTAGCCGCTTGTTTACTTATAGGATCGCTAACAACTATTCCTTCATCAGTCTCCATAAACACGGAACGATAGTTTCCCGCTGTAAAACGGTAAACGTTACCACGAATATGATCGATTTGATAATTTTGCGCTATTGCTGGTTTACTAACAGCAAAAAGTAGCAAAAAAACTCCCAGACTAAAAAGTGCGAGCTTTGTCTTGTAGTAATTTTTCATAAGTATCTTTTTAAGCATTTATACCACCAAAAATTTGCTTCTGCTCTGCTTTTATCCGCAGTAGCCGATCGCTTTGAATAATTATCAGTTTAGCTGTTTGGGAGGGGAGCAACGCGATTTTGTGAGATGATCCCACCTAGAGAGCGATCGCTAATAAGCTCTTATACCAATTTAATATGAAACTGCATAGAATAACGCTTCCAATATGAAGTTGTAAGAAGAAACAGAAATTACTTGTTCAAATGTAAGTTGGCCAAATATTTCTTGAATGCGCTCGCGTAAATTTTGTAGAGAAGAAAAGAGTTCATTTTTCAGCGATTTTTTAATCAACTGCCAAAGCCTTAGAGTTACACATTGACAAATTAGACAAACAATGTAGTAAGTAAAATCAGGCATAAACAGGCGATCGCTAATCACTCTGGGGCTGGAAAGACGGATAATTGACGTGCAGAGCGTATTTAGGGTTGAGACAATCAGAGCTATTAGCAAGCCATCCACCGCAAAATGTAACCTCGACACTTACACTCTGTTCTTGTTGGCAGAATCAAAATATCCAGGCTGCACAAGGTTGGCAGAAATAATGGAAGATTTGTCTGATGATAGTGTCAACAGATTTTTGCTGCGTGAGCAGTATGAACCCAAAGATTTGTTTGAAGAAATAAAGCCAAATATTAATTTAATAGGAGGTATTTTAAGCGGGGACGATACGGTAATTGATAAGCCTCATAGTGACCCAAAAATAACAGAATTGATTGGTTACTATTACTCAGTTACTCATTTTTTTAGTGCAATTCGAGCTTTTACACAACTAGAACTAATGCGCTCCGAAGAGTTAATTGAAAATTGGTATGAAATCCAAAGGAATTTATCTCTTCAAGTAGCTCGTGACTTTATTTTAGAACACCTAACACAGAAGTTGAGCTTGACTGTATAGTATCAACTTTCTGTCAATGCGTAAGTCCTAAAATAGTTTGGTGACTTTTATAAGCTAAATTTTTGAGTCTCAGCCAAACCAGCATAGCGCAAGCAATATGATTTCTTTGAATACGGGCTTTCCGACATTGACATGATTCAATGCCAGTTAACTGCTTTATTTCTCTATGAAACTCCTCTATTTTCCAACGGATTTTACACACCTTTTGTGCAATCTCCGTAGAACTTTGAGATAAATCGTTGGTTGCGACATAATCCGTTCTATCGGTAGAGACAGTAACCCGGAAAAGTTTCACTTTTTTCTCAGCAGGAAAGCCTTTAATTTTTATGATTTTACCACATTCTAAATCTTCCTCACTCCATAACAAAGTTTGAATACTCTTGTATTTTTCTTTACCAAAACTATCATCTACTAAACGATTAGTCTTTAAAGGACAATAATAAATTTTATCTAGACTATCAATATAAAGCATTAAATTATTAACTGCATACCAAGTATCCATTAAAACTGTATCAAAAGGCAGAAGCTTTTGATATACAAGCCCTCCCAGCATATTTTTTACATGGTCTACCTTAGTTAACCCATCATTGTCTGGAGCGAAAATCCGATAATCTATGACCCAGAAATTGAGAGTTTTAGGATTAACGTATATGCAACTTACAATTCCAATCCCTTTGATGATGCCATGTTCATTTCCACTATACTGCCTTCGCACTATTTCAATTGATTCCGAAAATCTTTTATCTAAAACTGTATCATCAAATATAATATAAGCATCTTCATCAGCGATAATTAGATCTTTCACATTATCCCAAAGTAAACGAGGAGTTAATTTTTCATTTTTGAGATAATAATTAATTTTATCATGACTAATATTTTCTAAATGCTCTGCTAAATTAGTCATGGTATAGTTGATTTGACTACTAAGTAGATATTGACAATAATTAAGTTTAGTAAATTTCATCGCTAACCGATTTTTCGACGCACCCGCTACTTATTCTCTCATAAAATTTTTCTCGGAATCAACTTGATTAGTTCCTATCAACAATTCCAAAAAGGGCTATTTCAAAAACACCTTTTTATAGTACTGAAGTACCATTAATTAGCGATCGCCTGTGCCAGTTGCGTAAGTTCTGTAGTACTAAAGTACCATTAATTAGCGATCGCCTGTGCCAGTTGCGTAAGTCCTGTATTTATCAAATTAAACATGGCTTGTTGTCAAATTATTTAATTGGGCAGTTAAAACGTCCAGATATTGCTATGTCAATGGTTTAGTCTTTGGGCACTCGGCGCGGCTACGCCGCGCCATTGCTTGTGCCAGTTGCGTAAGTCCTGGAACTATTTGACCATGTTCCTTGCTGTAATTAAGTTTTGAGTTTTTTGAACTCCATTTATAGCTCTTACCTTCATGTTGTCCTAGTACAGAGTGAAGTATTTCGTGACCGTTTGGCTAAATTATCGTTCAAATCACAGAACTGTCGTTAAGGAAAGAAAACCATTAAAGTAGGCGGAAATTCGCTCTCACCGCACAACCTTTGTGCTTCTTCTTTTCTGTCCCCTGCTTGTTGGTTGTCCTCTTCCTTACCTGTACCAACACATTTTAAGTAAGTTGCTCTTGGTTTGTCATAAAAATGCTCCTGATAATTGTTTCTGTATGTGAGTAAACACCCGTGGCTGTAACTGTCGGATGGCTTCTGCTACTGTGATCGCTGCACTCAGGTCGTCAGCCGTTTCAATGCCTTTTCCCGCCGGGAGCTGTGTGAGCTTGGCTGAAGTTGGCGCACACTGGGGAGGCATGGAGGTAATCGGGGCGGCGGGGAAAACCTATGAATCCTAACCGCGCTACTTCTTGAACTGTTAGTTGGATTATTCTACAGGCGTACTCGCTAAAGTTGTGGTGATGGTTGAGAGCGATCGCCCTGCTCAAGTCTGGTTTAGTTGGGTCGAACTCCACTGCAATGACTGGACGAATCCCCGCTTGCACCATTCCCGCTTCAATCCCGCCACCACCAGTGAAAAGTACTACAGCGATCGGGGCATCATCTGGCAGAACTGGTTTTAATTTTGTGTTATCAAAATTTTTGCAGACATCTAATTTTGGTGATGACTTTTTGGATTTCGCTTTTTTGATAAAAGCGATGATATTCTCTCGTGAAATCATGGCTTTGTGTCATCATGGGATTGGTAAAGCAGAGGTAAGGCATCATGACTTCTTCGGGTCAACCAGAAGACATTAGCGTCAGGCTAGATGATATTGATACTCGTCTAGAAGAACTGGGCGACCAACTAGACTTAATCCGCACAATACAAGATGCCAATCGAAGGGAAACACGGGGTAACTCTCAAACTGTCGCCCGATTAGAACGCAGTATCAGAGAACTAAGCGATATTGCCCGTTTACATCAAGAAGGATTGCGTATTGCTCAACGTGAAGCAGAGCGCGATCGCCAAACTTTTCAAGAAGAGATCCGCCGGATTTGGGAATACTTGCGTGACCGCAATGGTGGCAGTAGTACACCCAATTGAGACTCATCGGGTAATAGTGGTGTAATTGCATACGCTTAGAATTCTCTTTGACGTACTAAGTTCTTGAACTTGGTAAACTGGTTATCAAACAAAAGCTTGACCGTCCCAGTAGGGCCATTGCGCTGCTTGCGAACGATTAACTCAGCAATGCCACGCTCAGGTGTATCGGGATTATGCATTTCTTCCCTGTAGAGCATGATGACAACATCACTGTCTTGCTCAACTGCACCACTTGACCGCAAATCGCTCAGTACAGGTCGCTTGTCATTGCGGCTTTCAACTTCACGGCTCATACTAAGTTGCGGTCAGAGGTAGTATTCTAAGATGGGGAAAGAAAGTTAAAGAACGCAGGCGATCGCTATCAGAATAAAGCTCGACTAAACCTTGACATAGTACGTCCTCAACTTGGTCTAAAGTAGGAAAAACTTGATTATAAAAGTGCTTTTCTCGAATGTCTTCCCAGATGTGTTCAACAGGCATTAATTCTGGGCTATGAGCAGGTTGAAAAATTAACCGGATATTTTCAGGGACTTTTAAAGCATTAGAACGATGCCAAGAAGCTTTATCTAACTGTAAAATTACAAAATAATCAGCAAACTCTTGAGAAATTTGTGATAAGAATAAATTCATCATTTTGGTATTAGCATAAGGCAGAACTAAGCAAGTCATTTTGCCTAATTCGGGTGCAACTGCGGCGTAGGCATAAATATACTGCCTGACTTGTTGTTTTGGTACAGTTGGGCGTATCCCTTGTGGACACCAACAAGCCCTAACCTCCCCAATTCGACCGAATCTGCCTTCATCTCCTGCCATTAATACTACAGGTCTAGTATCAGATGGCTTTCTTGTTTGATTAATTTGTTCTACTAACTGTGGAAAGTTTTTTTAAATTCATCAACAGCATTTGGGTCTTTTTTTGGATGAGTTGGTCTTGGGACAATTCTACGCCACTGATGCCGTTCTAATAGGCGATAGATTGTCGTCTTATGCACAGCAAAACCACATTCTTTTTCATACGCAAGTTTGATTTGCATTGCGGTTGCCACCTGACCACGGCGTGCTTTTTCTTTAAAGGAATCTATCAGTTCTTTTTCTTGCTCCCAACTTAGATAGCAATTATGTCTACCGCCTTTAAGAGGCGTTGATAATCCAGCTTCTCCCTTGCGGTTGTATTGTTGAATTACTTTTCTGACAAACCCTTTTGATACCCCTACGTGTAAAGCTATCTCGCCTGCTGTTCAAAGGATCTGCGATCGCATTATATATTACCAACCATTTTTGTCTTTCCCAATGAGATAATGCCTTCTTTACCTTCTGCTTTACCGTTTCTAAATCTAAGTGAGGAAATGCTTGTGTTACTTGAGTCATATCCACTTGTAAAACTTCACTTCGGATTTCACCATCTCTTTTTCTACCCTACTACATCTGACTGCAACTTGGTATCAGCTGCGATAGAGCCAACACTGGTACATCCAAATCCTTAACAAGTTTCTTCAATCCCCGGCTAATTTCCCCAACACGCTCAGTCATATTAGCTCTGGAGTCAGCCCCTTCAGCCATCAGTTGCAGGTAATCCACAAGCACAAGCCCAACACCGCCGTAATGCGATGAAACCCTGCGAACTTGGCCGAACAATTCGCAAGAGTTATCGTTGATGAAAATCGGTAGTTCGCTTAAAATACCGATCGCCTGACTTAGAGGTTGCCACTGATTGTTAGAAACGTGCCCAGTTTCAAGAAAATTGTTTTCAATGCCCGATTCGCTGCTAAGGAATCGTTGCACGTACTCATCGGTGGACATTTCCAGGCTGAAGACGCACACAGGCAACCGACTCATTTGAGCGATCGCCAGAGCTAGATTACCAGCCAAAGCGGATTTCCCAACAGATGGACGAGCAGCCAGCACGTATAACCGACCTTTACGGAAACCACCACCGAGTAAACTGTCCAAGTCGTAGAATCCAGTGGACACAGCAGGGCTAGCGGTTCCAGCAGTGGAATGATACAAGTACCACTTTTTAACTAAGCTACCAGTCCACTTTTATCTAATTGGGATTACTTTACCAACAATTTCTGACTATGGATTTTGCCATTACTATCGATCCACAAGCATCTTTACCTCTGCATCGCCAAGTTTATGAGGAATTGCGTCAGGCGATTCTTTCAGGTAGATTAGCACCAGGTCAAAAACTACCTTCCAGCAGAACACTCTCTCAATTTCTCAGTATTTCCCGCGCTACAAAGTGTTTGGAAATTTTTCAACCAAACTGAAATTGCTGTATTCCTATTCTTTTCCCCGCTTCCATGCCTAAATGGATAATTTATTTTGCACAACTACTTAGTATAGATGCAAACGTGCAGAGACTCCTGTGAGACGAGTCTTTGCTATTCGCGCAGCGTCTCCGTTAGCAGAAGGTATCGCCGCTCATGAAACTCGTTAATTTGTAAGTACTTTGCATAAATTAACATTTTTGACAGCTATCACAAGATAGAAGTATAAGTTATGCGGCTACAATGTGAATAACAAACAGTTAAAACGATCACCTCCTAGAACACAAATTGCTTTTAAGGAGAATTTTCTGCTGAACACGCACTTGACATGAATTCGACAAGTCTGTTTTGCCCTTTTACCCTACCCTTCTCCGCTTCAAAAAGCTACGAGATACACGCAAATCTTCATGTGGTGCATCTGTTCTGTCTTGGAATAAATTCGAGTCTCATAGCGCAACTCCTCTCAAGAGGACTGAAGGAGAAATTTATTCCAGTCTGCTGAATGTAGACTTTTGCTATGAGCCTGGAACTTTAGTTCTAGGCGGGAATGCTGGGAAATGAAAATTTTCGACTTGTGTGTACACACTAGGCTTCGGAAAAGGCAGCTAATACCTGAATTTTTCGTTTTTTCATTCCTCCCTCCTCGCCTTTTAAGAGACTAGGAGAGAGCGGTTTATTGAACTTACGTTAATCAGCATCGAATCTTAAGCGTCTATCATGTTAACACAAAAAGATATCACCCCAGATATAGGGTCAATTTTTTGGCTGCAATGGCAACAGTATCGAGATGATCTTTATCGTTGCTGCGTCAAGTGGATGGGTGGAAACCCAATTGATGCAGAAGACGCACTCAGTCGGGCTATGCTGAAAGCTTGGGAAAAGGCGCAAAAGTTTGCGGGAGAAATTACTAATTTTAAAGCTTGGCTCGTGACGCTGACTCATAATCTTTGCGTAGATATTCATCGAGAACGCAGTCGAGGGGCGAATCGAGTTGAGGATATAAAAGGTTACGCATCTGATGAAGAGCAAGAACTGGTTGCTGTTGAGAATATGCCCCTATGTGCGATGGAGATTGACGAGAGAAAGATGGTGATTCGTCGCGCTATTAATAACTTACCGACAAGGCTGCGCGAGACGTTTATTCTGCACTTTTATCAAGAATTTTCTTATCCAGAGATAGCCCAACAAGAAGATATTTCCTATCAGAATGTTTGCAAGCGGATTTCCCAAGCGCGGAAGATTTTGCAAGAGGACTTAAGGGGATATTTTATCGGGGATGAGGAAACCGATAGGGATAAGTCTGTGACACCGACTGCAATAAAGTTGGAAATAGGGGAATTGTCCGAGAGGAATAGGGGAGTTGAAGCGAGAGTAGGGGAGACGGTACTTGCAATTGCAGTGGAGGAAGTGGAGATTGTTGGGGGTGAGGTAGCGCGTGATGTGCCGCAGTCTGAGTCGGTGATGATTGCGGCGACTTCTGAGGGGAAGCCAGAAGTAAGGAGTGGTTTACCAACCCAATTTTGCGGTGTAGATCGAGCAGGGAGAGAGATGCAGATGGGGGAGCAGGGGGAGAGAGAACTATTTGACAACAACGTTTTTTCTCCCCCAGCCCCCAGCTTCCCCAGTCCCCCCTTGCCACCATGCAAAGTTTGCTTGGTGGGCTAGGAGTGATGGTTGTCGGTAACTTGAGGCGGTGCTGTGGAGGCAAAAACAGCATCAGGTGGGGAAATGCCCAACTAGACATTCTCAACATGGTGACTCGGACGCTCATTGCTAAGATTGCCAGAATTATCTGGTTCATTCGGCGCATCGTCGTAGCGTTGATCTGCGGTAGCAAGTATTGCAGGAGTGATAAAATTTCGAGTATGGGCTGGAGAGTGGGTGTTGAGTTGTCGTTGTGAGAAACAATAAATCTACTATGGCAGCCCTATCTCTTCAAACTTTGCGATCGCACTCAACGGATGCCGCACAATGCGTCATCCTAGCATCAAGCCGTTTTTGAAGCTTTTTATGTAGCATAACTGCTTATTGTAGTTACATACTTAACTTTATTGTACTTAATTAATGTTCTTGACATACTGTGATATTTTGGGCTTTTTATTTCCCTGTTGCGGGTTTATTCGGTTAGGTGCAAGATGTGAGTATTGTTATTCAAGAGGAGATTGTTATGTGGAGAGACTAAATTATCAAGAAATATTCATATCCCTTGACAGTATCTAGATCATTGCACTCCACCTATCTCAAAATCCCCTTTCTGTGTGAGCAATCGTTAGTCGAGATTTTTGTTAGCTCTAGCAATTCAGAAAAGCTCCCTGGTAATCGTCTTTAGATTGTACAGCTACAAACAGTCAAATGACCTACACCTATTCACTCTATCCATCCGTTGGAGTTGCTCGCGTTGGTAATAGTGAAAACGAATTTTTTTTAGCCCCAGACCAAATTGGGGGATTACCCATCGAGTGTAATGAACATGGTGATGAACTGGGAGAACCTTTTAGCAACTTTAAAGATGCTGATGGCAAGATAAAACGGCAAGGGCAAAGATTTCGGATCTATCGCAAAGATGCAACATCATCTAATGAAGAAGAACTGACCTTAGATCATCCAGATGTAGAAACAATTGTCTGGACAGTACACCTAGCCAATAAAAAAGCTGCTTGGTATCAGTTTTCAGAATCTAAAGGTAATCTCTTGTTTGGGACAGAGAATAGCTATCTAGCACAGAAGGTTGCTCTGAGAAATCAGAACGTTGAGGGGAGCGAAAATCGCCAATCCTTAATTATTGATCCAGGCCCACGGGAGCTCACAGAGAGTCGACAGACCATAGAAATTAGTCGCGACAACATTCCACTTAACTATCCTCATTGGCATTTCCCACCCGAAAATCCAACTTATGGTTATCAAATTAACAAGCTGGGTGATTTAAAAACAGACTCTTTAGGACGTTTGATCGTCTTAGGAGGTTTTGGTAAATCTGGAGGTAATGAACCACTTTCTAGTTATGGCGGTGCTGATACCTGGTATGACGATATTTCGGATGGTTCAGTTACTTGCAATGTAATATTAAAGAATCAAGCAGCTATTACTCTCAAAGCTTGGGTGATTGTTGGTCCACCAGATTTTGCTCCACAAATCCCCAACATCTCGACCTGGGATGACACTATGTTTGATGTTGGTGTGCGTTACTTTGATCTTGTGCCAGATATGTATCGAGATGGGACATGGAATGAAAATTTTGTTGCCAACTATCAACGCGATATTCTGCCAATTATTCAACGAATTTCTGGTTATCATTGGGTGGCAAATGTTCAATCTATGATTGCCTTTTCCTCCAACATTTTTGACTTTTCTGACCACAATTTAGCTAATAAGGAAAATCGAGAGCAATATTTTTCCTATTTCCAGCCTCCAGTACTTCCCAATCCTGAAACATTTCCCGCAAGTCGTCAATACACCTTATTCAGCAATGACCATGTACCATTGATGCCACTTAACTCTGGTAGCAATTCCGTTAGTAATTACAATATTGAGAAATTCCTTGCACTCACAGCAACCCAATATTTTCTTCTCAGACAATGGGCAGAAGGAAAGTTCATAAATGACTCTAATTATGAACCTTATGATGGTGTTGACCAGAAAAATCAGGCTAGTGTTGGCAATGTTGTTGGTCTGCCTCAATGTCCGGGAATTGAAGTGACTTGGACGACACAAAATCCCATAATCTATGTATCTCCCTACCAAATTCAACATCATCAGTCTGATTATTACGCCCAGGGGCTGAATCCCTCCCGCGATGAGTGTGAAGGAGGTGGATGTGAACCCGGCGATTTAACCAAGCGGATGGCGATTCCCTGGCAAGCCGATTTCTTCAACTGTTCAATCCAATTTATTAACTTTACAGATAAGGACACCAATAAAGTACCTGAAGATTCTGCTAGGGATAAGGATCAGGTACAACTAGTTCCTAAACCACCTACCTATTACACTTACTGGTGGCCACCACAAGCTCCTTGGGATGTAATTAGTGGTGATGAAACTGAGTCCGAACAAGAATTATCAGGTATTCCTGCTGGATTGCAAGTTAATTACATTCGAGGAGTTAACAGCTACCAACAAATGGTAAACCAGGGCTGGTCGTATTTAGCGTTCATCCGTAACAAAAATTCTGGACAAAACGGGCAGATGTTTCCTTATTTGGTGGAAACAGAACGTAACAATGATATGTTTAGTTACAAATCTGTACCAATTAGCGAAATTACCGATCGCCCGGATGATGAAGGTACAAGCGTTCAAGTATTTTATCTCAAATCTCTTGACGAACAAAGAAACATACGTGTTTCTCGATTACAGAGGTTATCTAGGGCAGTTGAAGAAGCCATGATGGATTTTGATGCCTTTCGGGAGATTAAAGTTTCTGAAGAAGATCGGCAAAGAAGACCTCGTTCTGGAACCAGAATTCGCTTCTAAATAATGTTCACATCTCCTGTTATCTATGCTGGATAGCAGGAGATTTTCTTAGCGCTATTAAGTAAAAAATTACTACATATAAGAACTATCTAAGAGGCTGGAAATGAAACAGATACAGGATGTTGATGTTGCTATTTTGGGTGGTGGAGTTGCAGGAACTTCTTTAGCACTAACACTTTGCCTTTATTCACAATTGACTGTTGCAATCATTGAATCAACGGCTTACGAAGCTATTCGTGTTGGGGAAAATGTATCTGCAAGTTTATTACCTTTACTCGATTACTTGCAGATTAAAGAAACTTTTTTAGCTGATAATCATAAACCTGTTTATAACATCGCTGCTGTTTGGGGTCATTCCTCACTCAATTCTAGAGCTTCATTATTTAGCCAGTTTGGTGAAGGTTATCTTCTCGATCGTGGGCAATTTGATTGTATGTTAGCAAAACAAGTTTTTCACAACGGGGGTAAGCTGTTTTTGCAAACCAAATGCCTAGAGGGTGAACATTTAGAGGGAGGCGGTTGGCGGCTGTTTCTCCAGAAAGATGCAAGCCAATCTTTCACGATAGAATCCCGTTATTTAGTTGATGCAACGGGTAGAAAATCTAGGGCTGCCAGACGCTTGGGAGCAAAATCTCTTGTCTGCGATTCTCTGGTGGGAATCAGTGCTTTTATTGACTTTGAAACAGACAAACCAAAAACTGAAGAAATTTTGATTGAGTCGATTCCAGAAGGATGGTGGTACTCGGCATGGCTACCAAATGGCAAGTTAATCGCTGTATTAATGACAGATGTAGATATTATGCGACAGCAGCAACTTCACAAGGAACAAAAGTGGATATCCCTTTTATCTAAAGCTAAACATACCAGCGACCGTGCTAGAGGAGGAACTTTGGATTATCCTCTTGTAGTCAAACCTGCACACTCTCATATCCTCGATCGTCCAGTTGGTGATGACTGGATAGCAGTGGGGGATGCTGTATCTGCTTTCGATCCGCTTTCATCTATGGGTATAGGACACGCTATGACTTCTGGTAGCCATGCTGCTGTTGCTCTAATTGAATATCTTAACCATAACAAAGATGGATTATTGAAAGAGTATCAAAGTGGACTAAAACGTAATTTTGACAATTATCTAAGAATGCGGCAGATGTATTACAAAATGGAAAATCGGTGGACAGAAGCACCATTTTGGCAACGTAGAATTCAGATGTCTCCTATCCCTGTTGGGAGCAATGCGATTTTCTGAAGTTAGACTTTAAACGAGCGATGGCTGCGCCAACGTCTTCGACGAACGCTAAAACATCAAAAAGGAAAATATTTAAAGGTAGGATTCTGCCATACTTGGGGATACAGTCAGGGCGTCCGCATAATGTCAATAAGCAAAGTATATTCTCAATAGAGCTAAAAATAAGGTCTAATAAATAACGTAAATAATCAATCGTATTGTCTGAATTACCAGCATTGTAAGCTTGCAGAAGTAACTTACCATTGAGATAATCAATTGCACCGTAGTATGTCTGTTTATCTCGTTCGTTAACGATACCAACTGCTATTTCTTGGTCAGTTTTACCCCAAACATAACCTGTTAAGTCTCCCCACAACAAATGACACTCATCTATTAATAGTACTCTCAGCCTTCCTGCTTCTATTTCCTCTCTGTTGCTTGCCAACAATGTTTTAATCTGTTTTTTTTTGCAGCAACAGCCTCCGGATCAGCCTTTGGATTTAAAGAAGTAGTTTTCTTCCAACTAATTCCTGCCGCGTCAAATAAATCGTAATAGCTTCGTTTCGATTCGTAGATTACATCATATTCAAACGCCAATTTGTACTCCAGTTCACCAAGCTCCCAAGTATCCTTAGTTTGTAACCAACTTAATACTTCTTGCTGCTGTTCATCACTCAGGTAACTCTTTCTGCCTTTATGATTTAAGCGCAGTCCTGAAATTCCATATTCTTTATAAGCCAGCTTCCAGCTTGTTATCGAACCAACAGACACATCTAAAATTGTTTGAATTTCCTGATACTTATAGCCTTGATAAACTAGTTTCACTGCCAAAGCTTTTCTCACCTCACGAGCATCCGGTCGATTATCTATAAATTCTTGTAGTTCTGCGATCGCAACTTGTAAATGCTGGTTTATCATTGTTTGCTATTAGACAAATACGTTTCTCCGTATTATCTCGTAGTCTTTTTCAGAAATCAAATATGATTCCTATATTATAAATACATAAGTACAAGTGATAAACCGCATTTCTGTTGGGACGCGCGACTAGCCAGCATAATCCTTTTAGTTTTCGCCCAGTTGGGTGATTGAATCAACTATGAATCATAAAATTGAATTATCTCTAGAACAAGAGTTTAGCCTGAAAGTTTTTGCTGACCAAGTACAGCAGTTATCTGGTGAACAAGCTAAAGAATTTTTGCCCATGCTCTACAAGCAGATGATGATTCGGGAAAAGACCTATCAGGAATTGCTAAAGCAGGAGTGTCAACGAAGTTTAGATGCTCTATCCGGGTTTGAAACAGTAAACTAATTTCTGGACAAAATTACGGTAAGTTTACTGTTTCCCACTTCTTCAATTCATTCGTTTTTCTAGATATTGCCTTAGCCGTTCTTACCAATTAAGGACGGCTAAGGCAATTTGCAACTCGCAATTCGCAATTCGCAATTTTAAATCTAAAACACTTATTACAAGTATTTAAATGCTTGGTTAGTTTAGAAATTCCAATTCAAGCAAATATCCAATAATATTAAATTGATATAAACAGGAAAACATTGCTAATTTAACTGCGAATTGCGAATTGCGAATTGGTTTGGTTAACCATAACGCACCTTTTAATTTGAAATTAGACTGCACAGGTAATCAATCCGTTTCCAAGCAACAGCAGCCTGTCGAGGAGAACAACTCAACCCGTAAGCACGACGCGCATCGTAGTTGCCTGGAATGCCCTTTAGCACCCCGACGGAAACCCCATGAGCCACCGTAAGAACTCCGGGTTGATAGCTTCGGACTTCAGCAGACTCCCGCACTTCCGCAACATGATTTCCAATTTGGTTTGCCCAGGCGGACGGGATGACTTTGTTGAATAAGCCATTGGGGTAGGCAATAACAAAGATGCGCTTTCTTTCGTGTGACAAGCCGACTTCTTGTGCAGAGACACAATTCCATTCCGCATCATACCCGATGGAGTCAAGGTCAAACAGGACTTGGTTAAGTCCGCGACTGAGTAAACCTGTTGGGTTTTCGATGAGAGCGTTCCCGCTTCGGGTTGCCGAAGGCATCGCCGGTCTACACTGGTCGATAACCCTGAATTGTTCTGCCCACAATGCGGATCTGGGGTCAGCAAGCCCTTGTTGATTGCCGGAGTTACTGGTGCCGCTGCAAGGGAAACCGCCACACACGATGTCGAATTGCCAAGGCTGGCAGTGGTAGTTGGTGATGTCTGGGTGGATTGGGATCTCTGGTTTTTCATAGCGAAGTCGTGATTGAGAATAAGAAGAAATTTCGACAAACTGTTTAACTTGAAACTTGTGCGACAAACCCGCAACAGCAATACCGTGGTGGCAGAGTCCGCCGATACCAGAGAATAGGGAAAGGACAGATATCATGCGACTGCCTCCAGGTGTTGAGAGTGCAAATCAATCTCTGCATTAAACAAACCTTGCCTGCCAGTGATAGGTATAGGGCGTATGATTCGCTGAATATTCTCCAATTGCCATGCCATACGCCCGACTTGCCAATCACCCGTATCAATCTCTGAAAGAGACTGTTCGTTGATGAAAGCTTGGGTCATAGAAATGCAAGCGGTTAGCTCTACCAGAGCAACGGCACAACCAAAAGGTAAATCATCCCAGTCAATGTAGTTATCAGTGTCAACTAGTATTTGTTGATACTTGTTAAGGAAGTAGTTATGAGTGAGTTTTTGGTGAAGGCTGGTCTTCTTGGCAGCACAGATTAATAACGATCCTCTGTAGCTTGTAGCCCAAGAACGGGTTTCATACTTTTTCAGACCCATTGGGATGAGAGAAGCCCAAGGCTGATGTAAACTGATGGCTTTGATGATGATTGTACTCACAGTTTTAAAACTCTAATAGCTGGATGTATGCGTCCAATGCTGCAATAGCTTGATGAAACTGCGGTTGAGACTTCAGCCCATTGGAGATAACCGCAGTAGTCCCAAGTTCAGTAAAAGTAAAACTAATGGTGGAGTGACGAGCAGCGCAGTGGTTAATGATAGTTAGCATAAGGAAATTTAATTGTCTTAAAGTTAAATCTTCACTGTTGATATAACGCCAAGGATTAGAATAAAAGCATTCTTCAACTTGGGGTAAAATTCTGAGTTTGAATCGATAATTTCGTTCTGTAGCTTGACATTCATCGGGGGCGAGAGTAGCCCACTTGTAGAGAAGTTGTTGGTAAGTTGCACTCATGGTTTTGATTAAAGATAAATTAGTTTTTGCCACAATAGGCGATCGTGATCGCGCTGTTGTTCAGGAGAAGATTCGGCAGATTTGGGAATATCTGCGTGACCGAAACAGAGGCAGCAGTACCCCGAAGGAGCCAATTCACCTCGCCAAGTTCAAAAACCGAGAAGTAGATAAATCACACAGCATAGTTGCAGTACCCAGCTTGCCATAGAGCCGATTTTTCTCAACAATCAACTCAATCGTTTGGTCGCTATGATCTTTTGTATACACAGCATCGCGGTAAAGCATGATTAGCTGGTCGCAGACCTCGAAGATTTCGCCAGAGTTACGGAGTAGATGACGGTTGGGGCGTTTGTCAGCAGTTGTTTGGTTTCCCCGGTTGATTTGGCAACCTAAAAAAACCGGGATTTTGTGTTCTTTAGCGATCGCCCGAATTTGCCGAGTAATCTTACCGACCTCATGAGCCATGTTCCCGCCGGACTCCAGAGGAATTTGCTGCAAGTAATCGACAAACACAGCACCAATCGACCCCCCAAACTCAGCAATAGACCGACGCACGGCAGAAGCAATCATAGTGGTGGTCGGGGTAGAATGCTCAAAAATCTGCCAAGGCATCTCGCCTAGTTGTACAACGCCTTGTGCAATTTGTTCCCAGTAGGATTGCGTTTGGGCTTGGATATTGGCAGAGTCTACGCCTGTAATCCGAGCTAGCATTCGGGCATTAACTTGATTGCGATCCATTTCCGGACTGACGTAGAGAACGCCTTTACCCAACTTAGTCATGATTTCATAAGCTGTTGAAATCATGAAGTGGGTTTTGCCCATGTGAGATTCGGCAGCCACAACAACCAAACTGCTTGGATAAAGACCGCCCGTGATTGCTTCCAAGTCATACCAGCCAATTCTCTCGCCTTGCATCTGTCCCATCTCTAGCTTTTGGTACAACTCAATCGCCATATCAGCAGCTTTGTGAACTTTGCACTGTTCGTCAGAGGAATTTTGGGTGACGCTGAAAACTTTTTGTTCGGCTTGCTCAAAGATTTGTCCTAAGTCGGTTTGGGTTTGATAGCTCAACTGCACGATTTCATTGCCGGCTTTGATTAACTGCCGACGGCGGTATTTCTGCATAACCAAGTCGGCTAAAAAATCGATGTTGACGGCTGACACTGTACGGTCAAATAGAGTCGCTAACTTGTTTCGTCCGCCGATGCGCTCAAGAAGACCGCGATCCATGAGCCAACTGGTCAGGCAAAGTAAATCTGTGGGTTGCCCGCTAGCAGCAAGCTGAGTGAATGCTTGGTAAATAGTTGCGTGTGCGCCCACGTAGAATGCTTCCTTTACAAGAATATGGCTGATTCGGTCAAAGGCGTATGGGTCGAGCATGATGCCGCCGAGTATAGATTCTTCAGCTTCAATGCTCTGTGGTGGTAAACGATCCACATCTAAGTCAGCTGAAAAAGGAATTACGTTGTCGTGGTTAAAGGGCATGACTATGCTCCGAGTGCTTGCTTAAGTTGGGCTTCGACTTCTAGCAATGCAGCAGCCGATAGTCTTGAAGAAGTACGAGTTTTCTGAGCATTAGCCAAGGAGAGAAGTTTTTCTTTGATGTTGAGTGTTTCGCTGCTGTGCTGAGGTAAAGCAGAGTTGGTCTGTTTGGCCTGCTCTTGATGTCGGCGTTGTTCGTCTTGGGCTATGGCCTGCGCCAGGGAGATGTTAGGTTTGGGGGTCGGATTTGGATTGGTTGGTTGAGTTAGCGATCGCTTGTTGAGTAGGGCTTGTTGATAACGCTGCATCAAGTTCGTCCAGCCGCCCTTGGTTTTTTCCCAGGTATTCATCACGGCGATGGCGTGGGTGATTTTTTCAGCTTTCGTGCATGAGGCAGTACTGGCAAGTTCCACAGCAACCAAGTCCACAACTATCGGGTTGAAGTTCTGGTACTGGGGATGCAGCTTACGCTCTCTTGAACGCCAGGGCAACACCCAGCGACTCCACTTGATTTTGTCTCTAACAGCCAGTGGCACAAAATCGTCAGCAAAAGTGGTAGGGTCAGTAATCCAAGCCTCGATGAGTTCTTCGACATTCTGAGCAGATTTGTAGGGGTCTTTGTTCGCTTGTTCGATAAAATCGAACGATCCTCCCGCAGTAGAGAGCCTACATGAGGGGTTATCGGTTTGATGCGAAGACTTGGATTGATTTGACAGCAAAGAGGAAGATTCAGGGATTGGTTCTTTTTGTTGGTTTAGTTGTTCTAAGTCAGTTTCTTCACACACACACAATTCTTGGGTGCGGAGTGCGTCCTTAAGTGGATAGACTTCAATTGGATAATCTTCAATTGGATAATCTTTGGGTGTTCCCCCAACACTACCGGGGTGTCCCCCCAACACTACCGGGGGTGTTCCTCCAGCACTACCGGGGTGTCCCCCCAACACTACCAGGGGTATTCCCCCAACACTACTGGGTGTCCCACCAGCACTCTTGTGTTGTTTACTGCCTCGGATGAGAGTAGATGGAGTAGATGAAGCAGTAAACCAATCTTCCATATCTGTGAGACTGTAGTGATTTGATGTTTGTAGCCCGTCAAAACTTCTGCTGGTTTTGTGAATCAAATTCCAAGCAATTAGCTCGTTAACCGCCGCGATCGCTTTTCGTCTTAAACTGTCAGTTGGTGAGTTTGGGAAAGAACCACGAAAACAAGCTTCCCCGATAGATTTGTAGGAAGGGAAAGCATTGTTATCACAACCGGCTCGACGGCACAAATGGCAGTAAACACGATAAGCCTCCATCGTTAAAGGCAAATCATCCAGTTTACTATCCATGTAAATATGGCGTTTTTTTCTGTTATCGCTGAAGCTATCAGTAGTCATTTTTCCTCACCTCTGAAGATACTAAAATTGATTGGATGTTGACATTACCATTAGATTTAGAACGAGAGTTTAAAACAGAAGTTGAACAATTGGAGGCACAAGTGCGTATGCAGTACGTGACATCATTTGAGCGAATTGCTCGTATGGAATCTTTGTTAGAAGGGATTGAAGTCGGTTTGAAACTGAAATTTGGTACTGTTGGTTTAAGCCTATTACCAGAAATTTCCACTCTTGAAGATGTCGAGCAATTAAGAGCAGTTCTTAAAGGACTAGAAACTGCAAGTAACTTAGATGAATTGCGTTCCTTATATCAGGCAACAACCGATACTCCGCCAGAAAATTAGCATTATTTATTTGATATTTGGTTTTCAAGGTTCAGTAGACTTTAAGTGCCGAAATTAGGATTAGTTACGCACTAAATGAAGTACTGTTATCTGCTTCCCCCGATGTGCGGTCTGAAAGTAAGATTAATTCGTGTACTAACGACTTTGTTCGTCTTTGGAACTTGATGCACATGAGTAGACTGACAACCAGGATGCATCACCAGCAAACTCCCGTGTTCCAGCCAGAAATCAGTAGGCTTGCCCCCGATGGGCTTGATTTGGAATTTGCGAACCGACCCCAGACTTATTGAGGCGATCGCCGGGGCAATTCCCATCGATGACTCCTTATCAGCGTGCCAACCAATCGAATCAATACCACTGCGATACTGATTACCAATGACGATGCGAAAGCTGTAACCAGTGGTTTTGGTGATTCTGTCGCGCAATTGAGCCAGTTGTTCTGTCCAAGCCAAGGGTTTGAGTAATACACTCTTGGAGTACAGGTAATCACAGCCTTTGTCGCCGTAAATACATTCCAGGCGCGGAACGAGTATTGTTTTACCAACCATACGTATTTGATTTTGCTGCCACTGCAATTCTTGGCAATGTTGGTAAAGTTCGTCGGCTTCCTGCTTGGAAAGAAACTCTGGGTAGTAAGTGACCGGTAAAACAGCAGTTGGTTCATCAAAAAGTGACATCTGTTTCATAGGTATTCACCATTAGCGATCGCCGAAACAATTTCTTCTGCACGTTCTTGCGAAATAGCCTGTTCGGGATTCTTGTAAAATCCGATAATCTGGGACTTGGGACGAACGATAATGCGCTGCGTGGTTGCGCGTTTATCCCACACGAAGCATGAAATAGTGATGTTATCGGTAGCCCAACGAGTACCCCGTTTGTCCTTGCGAAAACAAAAGCGCGGCAAAGTCATTACAAGTGACGGCGGATGCTGCTGTAAGAAATCAGCCCGGTCATCGCAGGGTTCGAGAAAGCTGGTCAGCAGGAATGCGGCAACACCCACACGCGCTTTGTGGTAGGCATTCTTGATGATTGGTGCAGCAAACTCCGCGTATGGTGGATTAGTGCAGATCCAATCGCAATCGGGAAACTTATCCCAGGACTTGGTTAATGTTGCATCCAGATGAAAATCTGCTGCTTTATGTGGGTCAATGTCATTTGTCCAGATTCTATTGGTATAGGGCCACACGGACAGTAATGATGCGATCGCCCGATGCCCAACGCAAGGCTCACTAGTGACACCAGACAATCGGACATAGCGCAGTAGTTCAGTTGTGAACCATGAGGGCGACTCGTAGAAGTTCAGAGGATGCCTGCTGACAGTTTCAATAACAGTTGTCTGGGGTGTTAATAGTGGTGTGACAGTCATGCTGCTTCCTGTGTTTGTTGAACAATCGTTGCGCTGATGGACTCAAAATCAACCTGAAAAATGTTTAAATCTGGAGTTATTTCCCCGGAATTATATCGGTCTGTAATGACTTGTCTGATGGCTGCTTCTGTAAGTCCATCAGGTATCTGGATGTGGGCTTCGCTAATAACTTTTTCAACTACTTGAACTACAACTTTCATAAATTCTCCTAAAACTTATTTGATTTCAGCTTTGAGTAATAAACCGAGAGGAGATAGCGCCCAGTACGTATAATCTCCGTTATTAACTTCTTGCACGAATTCCCAAGCTTGAAGCTCGGACAAGATCTCGTTGAGAAATTCATCAACACCATCACCATAAAAACCACCCCCCTTGGCAATTATGTCTATAGTTCCTTGCATTTGCGGGTCTATGAGTGCTTCTTCTAGTGAAGTCAGGATTTGAATAATATCGACATAAACCGTACTGATGATGCACTTTTGACCATCGGTGGCTATAGCTTGGGTTTGTAAATCAAAGGGAATAATCATAAAATCTCCAGTTTTGAGTGCGCTTGTGTGAGCTAATGACTAATGACCAATGACTGTTGGCCAACGATCATCAAGCAGTAACTACAGCCTTTTTAGAGAAAGCCCCAGCCTGCCGAAGTGCCGCCGAAGGGTTGGGATGTGCAAAGAACTCGTCAATCGCTTTGGTCAGACCTGCCGCTACAGATGGGTCATGGCAAGCGTAAACGTAAACTGATTGTTGAGTACCGTTAACCAAACGATCCTCTTGGCGATCGCCCAATTGAGGGTAGAATGTCCTTACCCATGTACCCAGATGCCCCCGGTAATGCGTACCACTCAGAGGGACTTTCTTACCCAACTGGTTCTCTGCGAAGTTGACCACGCCCAGCCAGCGTTCTTTTGAAGGAGTCAACATCTTCCGGTTATGTTCAGCCAGAAGATTAGCAGCGTAGTCCTTCACCTGCTGTTCTATGTAAGGGTTGAGTCTGCCACCAGTCAACTCGGCTAAAGTTTTCATCGCTTGGATGAGAGTATGCAATCGCTGTTCAACTGGGGGCAGGGCTGGCGTGGGGGTTTGTTGGGGTGGTTGAGTCGCGGGTTTTGTCCAGCCCATGATGTCTTGCATCCAAGCGCGAACACCGATAGTTTTGAATGCTCGACAAATTAGCTTTGCTTGTTTAGTACAGTAACGCCCAGCTTCGTAGCCGTAGTAGTCGAGAATGATAGTGATCGCAATGTCTGGAATGCCGTTAGTTCTCCATTCGGTCAGGTTCGCTGCATCAAAGCCTTGCTCCATAAGCATTACAGCTAATTTTGATGGTTCCAGGTTCGCGCTTTCTAACGCTTTGGCGATAGCTTTGTCGCTAACTCCAGCAAGTCTAGCAGTAGCTTTCATGCTGGCTTTACCCTGTCCACTAGCGTCAACAGTAATTTCTTGCTTTATCTGTTCGATGATTTGAGCGATTTCGATTTGTGACATAGTTTTAGTTGTGTGATGAGTACAAAGCTTTGTGTTGGGATTTAGACCTTCACCCGCACTAAATCTTCTTCTCGCACCAAAGAAAATCGATTAGTGGTGGATGACGAAAGAAAAGTAGGTGATGCCAACTCAATAAAATAAAACCAAGACTTCTCGATTAGCTCAATCCCCAAAACTAGCCTTTGCTTTGTGCCGCGATTGGGAAATTGCAACAGTACGCGTTCGCCCAGAACAAAAGCCGGTTTTGTATTAGCCCTTTGTTGTATCTGTCCAGTGCCAATGATTTGGTGTTCTGTTGCATAAATAAAATCATCTTTGACATCGATAACGTAGTTCCAGCAATCGCCATACCATTGCACACCGCAGCAGTAGCCAAATGTTCGATTGCTTTTGAGGTAGACTTTCTCTAACAAATTGACTTCTACAGGTGGGATGTTTTCACCCCAAGGTGGCGAAAGGAACCAGCATCTTTCTAAATCGGTGATTTGCTCTGTCATACAAACTTTCCTAACTTCGTATTCGATAGCGTTTTTATCAATGGCAGCGATGCGTAAGCTGTTATCTGTAGAATCCGCCATCGTTTGCGCTTTGAGTAATTACACTTAGCTATGATTGCAAAATACTTTGAAAGTGCCTGATTTGAGCTTTTTACCCAAAAACCACAAATCAGTGCTTATACTTACAGCAAGCGAATAGTCAAATTGAGAAAGTGGGCATAAAAGCCCACTCTTTCCCTATGCCGCAAGTAATTCTAATTCTGGTAGTGGCTCATAAGCCTGTAGCTGTTGCCATTCTTGGGCGGTTAACTCCTCAAATGGGATATCCAGTAATTTTTCGCACTCGTCTATTTCTGCATCGCTTAACTCGGACACCATCAACAGCGATTCCACCGCATCAAACACCGAGTCAGAATACTGCTGTTGAGCTGAGCAATCTCTCTTCACCCACCAGTTCCTGTCTGTGTATCCAACCTGTCCTAGTTTTATTCCGTTTTTGTAAATCCCATCGTCTAAGATTTCAAAACCGTACTTCTGGCATTCGTTGAAGATATGCGCCATGATTCGGTTTTCGGTAGTACATAGCTCATCGAATGGTTCCTGCACTGGCAATGTGCCTTGCTGGTACTGCTGTTTGACGTAGCTGTGGCATCGAGCGGGTGTAGTGTCCCGGAAAATCTCAACGTCGTTTACCAGCACTCGCCAGTATAGGTTTTGGTAGTTGCCGTGGTCGTAGCTAATACTGGCTACCAGTTTGTCGCCCACAAACGCTTCTTGATCGTAAAAGGAGATTTCCAGAATGGTTGGAGCTTCTTCTACCTCAAGAGGTGCTGGGAATGTTTCTCTAAGTGTTCCGTCTTGGTGATGCCATTCGATGAAGCGTTGACATCTGGCGGGGGTGGTAGCGCGAAATTTCTCTACACCGTTAACCATAACGAGCCACGGTTGGGTGACGAATTCATCGTGGTCATACGTGATATAGGCGATGAGCTGTTTGCCAGCGTAAACCTCGTGGTGGTAGAAGTTGATTTCTACTGTTGTCAGTGGTTCGAGGGCGATTGCTTGGGCTTGGTCTGCGATGTGTTGGTTCAGTTCGGTTTGAGCAATCGCTTGTTCGTCGGGGGCAGCAGCAATCCTTTTGAGGTGCGGTAGGCTGCAACGGACGGGCGGTTGCTGGGCGCGGGTGGTATATGTCATGATGGGAATCTCCATAAATATGTGGAACAAAAGGCGATCGCGGAAGTTTGTCAGGCTCAGTCGGTCGCTTTTTGTTTGCGCTTTTCTACTATTAATAGTATCACTACTAATAGTAGTAGTGAGTATGCAACTGATGGTTTTTCTATTAGTCTTAGTAATACAACTTATCGTTATCTATTAGGTTTTTATATTACTAGTAGATACACAAAAGTAAGCACCACAACTACTAGTAGTGATACTATCAGGAGTATGAGTTAGGGATATGGCAGTGTTAATTACGCTAAAGAAAGTTAGAGAAGCAAGAGGAATATCCCAAAATGACTTGGCGAGAATAACGGGTTACAGCGTTCAAAATATCCAAAAGATTGAGCAGGGTAGGGTTTCCTCTTTGACATTGGATGCTTTTGACCGTTTTTGTAAAGCGTTAGCCTGCCTTCCTGGAGATTTACTGGAATATACGCCAGATAATGATGGACAACCAGAAGCTATAAGTCCTGAACAACCTAAGATTGAGATTGCAGACAATACCAAACAAAATGCCAAGTCTTCGACTAAGAAGAAATCAGTGGGGCTAGTTTTTCCATTGAAAAGAAAAACGGCATAAACACTCACAGGTGGATTTATGAACAATTTATCCCGTAAGCGTAAAAAATCCACCTCTGCTCAATCTGATGAGGACATCTCATCGACCAATTCTGAGAAAAATACCTTTGATTCAGAACATCCTGTCACCGCAACTATTACTGTCGGTGCTATTGAAGTCCCTGAGTTAACAGACGATGAACTCCGCGATCGCCTGCATTTGGAACGGAAGGTAGAACGGGCGTTTTTTGAAGCGGGTAAGGCTTTGGCAGAATTGCGCGATCGCAGGTTATACAGATCCACTCATCGCACGTTTGAGGAATACTGTAAGGACAGGTTTAGTTATACTTACCGCCATGTAAACTATCTAATAGCTGGTTCAGTGATAGTTGACAACATAAAAATGGGAACTAATAGTTCCCAAAATGAACAAGTAGAGGAAATGGGAACTAATAGTTCCCAAATTTTGCCCACATCAGAGGTACAAGTCCGTCCTCTTGCAAAGCTAGAACCCCAACAACAGCAGCAGGCATGGCAAAGGGCAGTAAAACAGGCAGGTGGTAAAGTGCCATCCGGTCGCCTTGTCAAAGATGTAGTGCAAACGATTATGGAACGTACAAGAGTACCCAATACCTACCAAATTGGTGAAGTATGCCAAATTTTAGTCAAGGATAATCCTGATTTGCGAGGTAAGGGTGGCTGTTGGTGCATTGTTAGCCATGTGAGGGAGTTCAGTTGCACCGTCAGAACATGGGACGGAGAACTGACGGTTGGACTGAAGCATTTGAAATCTTTCAATTACTTGCCTGCCGAATGTCAGCAGGTGCAGGAGATATGCGATCGCATCAATAAGGTGGATTCTACTAAACTGGAGGAGTCGGTGCAGAGGTTTTTGGAGTCGTTGGCGAAGCTGAAGCGGGCTTGTTTGACGGATTTGGAAGCGAAAGTGTTGAGTTTGTTGGAGTTAGAAACTGGCGGCTGATGCGAGGATTCTCAGCAGGCGTACTATTACTTTGGGTTTTGGAGCGAGGGCGATCACAAGCGTCAAGTCATCAAAGTATATCTGTGACTTGAAGAAGATTTTGGACAAATTGTAAGCTGAAATACTTATAACTTCGTTAAGGCATTAATCAAGCGACCACAACTTTGGATAAAGAAAATGGACATAATAACAAAAATAGAAGAAGGATATGGACGCAAATTCATATAAATAATACTCAGATGCCAACTTTTCCCTAAGAGCTGATTTGTAAACAAAAGCTTAAGATGCCATTCGCCTGATCATCAGACGAATCAATGAGCCATAAATCATAGCTTCACTTAACTCGGTGTACAACTCATAATCCTTACTCAAACGCCGAAATCGATTGAGCCAACCAAATGTCCGTTCTACAATCCATCGTTTCGGCAATCGCTCAAATGTTTTCGAGTTTCTTTGAATCACCTCAACACGAACCTGTTCTCCACAAACTTGCCTAACTGCTTGAGTAAAGTTCTCACCCGAATAGCCCTGATCTACCCAAATAACTTCTAATTTGGATAATTCCTCAATAGCTTCATCCAAGACGACGACAGCTCCTAAACGCTCTGAGGCATTAGCTTCGGTAACTAAAACACCGATTAACAACCCTTGAGAATCCACGACTATATGGCGCTTACGGCCTTTAACCTTTTTACCACCATCAAAGCCGTAGACCTCCCACGCCAGTTGCTTCAAGTCGGCAAAGCCGCCCAACGCACTGGCTCCTTTTTTTCCGTGGTCTTCACTGATTGAGAATCAGCGGTAAGCGAAGCCATGCCGTTAGGCTTATCGCCACAGTAGAATGTTCATCTCGCCCTAAGTCTTGTCGCAGTTGATGACGTATTTGGTCGTGAATTTGCTGCCAGATGCCTTTGCGTTGCCATTTTTGAAAATACCCATATACTGTTGTGTACGGTGGTAGGTCATGAGGTAACATTCCCCACTGACATCCAGTTCTTTGCACGTAGAAAATGGCATTCAGAATTTCTCGTAAATCTACTTCTACAGGATGCCCAAATCCTTTAGGTTTTGGTAGAAGCGGCTGAAGGATTAACCATTCGGCATCGCTTAAATCGCTTAGATAAGGTTTGCGCTTTTGGTTTTCAATCGCTGGTAGACGGCTCATCAACAACAACATCAATGTTCTCGATTTAGCCTACAACTCAAATATACTGAGACTCTGTTCTCTTTAGATTTTCTTTACGAATCAGCTCTAAGAAGTGATTTGTTATGTCAAAAACCAAGGGCTCGGTTTATTGATTCCCTATACCTTGAATGGTCAACAAAAGAACTATATGCCTGACTTCATTTTAAAAATAAGGGATGGGCAACCTGATTTATTGAACTTGATTGTTGAGGTATCAGGAGAAGCAAGACTTGATAAAGCAGTAAAAGTGTTCACTACTCAAAATCTATGGATACCAGCGATAAATCAACACGGTGGTTTTGGTAGGTGGCATTTTATCGAAATTACTGACCCGTGGGATGCAGAGAATATTATTCGAGCTTTTATTAGCAGTGGTTACGGTAAAAAATCCACTGTCAGCAATCTTCAAGCGGCTTAGTACTGATTGCTAAAAACTTCTTTATCAGTTTTGTGAATTAATTAATAATTAGAGTAATTAACTATGGCTAAAAAAACTGCAATTGATACTGTTAAGCACAAGGATAAAAGAGCAAATATCCCTACAGAAGAACTGCGAGATTTTTTATCTGATGAAGAGAAAGAACCAAAATCTTTACTCTATCCCCGCGATACAGCTTTAGACCCTCAGTTAATCTGGAAAGAAAAAGATAAACAAGATAGCCAAGATTTAGAAGTTCCTGCCCTACCAATTTATATTCAAGAAAAGATTCACCCCCAAGCCATTATTGAAGACTTCCGTACTCAGGCTAAAAAAGAACAATTTGAACAATTAAGTTTATTTGGCGATTTCAATGGATTAGCATTTGAGAAGCTAATTGATTTTTATCAACACAAGGAAGGGGTAAGTTGGACTAACCGCATGATTCTTGGTGACTCCTTGCTCGTCATGGGTTCCTTGGCTGAAAAGGAAGGGCTTAAGGGTAAGGTACAAATGATATACCTAGACCCCCCCTATGGCATTAAGTTTGGGTCAAATTGGCAGGTATCAACCAGAAAGCGGGATGTTAAGGATGGTAAAGCTGAAGAAGTAACCAGACAGCCTGAGCAGGTTAAAGCGTTTCGGGATACTTGGGAGTTAGGGATTCATTCTTATTTGGCTTATCTGCGCGATCGCTTGGTTGTAGCGAGGGAGTTATTGACTGAAACTGGTAGTATTTTTGTGCAGATTAGCGATGAGAATGTACATTTGGTGAGATGTTTAATGGATGAGGTATTTGGAGCATCTAATCATGTTTGTCAAATTACCTATGCTACTTCTACTGGTAGAACATCGAAGTATATCTCAAACGTGAATGATTACCTAGTTTGGTATGCCAAAAATTATGACTCACTTAAGTTTCGTGAAATACTCCTGGAAAAACAGGAAAATCAATCAATTGAGCCTGATTCTTTTGAATTAGGTGATCTGACATCACAAGGAGCATCCAATCAAGAGCAACCCTTTAAGTTTCAAGATTCAGTATTCAAACCATCATTAGGTCGTCACTGGAGCAATGATCATATTACGGGAATGCCCAGACTTGCCAAAGCAGATCGTATTGTTCGAGTTAGTCAAACTCAAATTCGAGCGAAAAAATACCTTTGGGAGAGATCAACTATACCGTTACATAATCGCTGGTTAAGTAGGTCGGCGGGAAAATTTATAAGTATGTAACGAGAAATTAAAAAGAGCTA
>VFQR01000559.1_pt1 | contig 47133 bp, 39 predicted proteins | sample 3512321 | NCBI WGS metagenome assembly VFQR01 (sample SAMN10412374, study PRJNA504923) | tailings metagenome | isolation source: Relicate 3 Philex TSF1 revegetated site | place: Philippines: Tuba, Benguet | collected 2017-08-29 | reverse complement strand
CGGCGGGCGCTGCGACCATGATGGTCGGCTCGCCCACCCCGCCCCAGAAACCGCCGGAGCCCATGACGATCGTCTCGACCTGCGGCATTTCGTGCAGGCGCATCACCTCGTAGGTGTCGAAGTTGGTCTGCTCGATCGCGCCGTCCTTGACCGTGCATTCGCCGTGGAGAAGCGCCGACAGGCCATAGACGAAGGAGCCTTCCACCTGCATCTCGATCTGCCGCGGATTGACGGCGACGCCGCAATCGGTCGCGGCGACGATGCGGTGGATGCGCAACTGCCCCGCATCGCTCACCGAGACCTCGGCCGCCGCGGCGACATAGGAGCCGAAGCCCATCATCTGCGCGATGCCGCGGCCCTGCACGCCGGCCGGCAGCGCCCCGCCCCAGCCGATGCGCTCGGCCACCGCGTTGAGCACCGCAAGGTGCTTCGGGTGGTTGCCCATCAGCTTGCGGCGCAGCGCCAGCGGGTCCTGGTTCGTCGCATGCGCCACCTCGTCGAGGAAGCATTCGAGGTAGATGGCGTTCTGGTTGTGGTTCACGCCGCGCCAGAAATGCGGCGGCACATGCGTGTTGCGCATCGCATGGTCGATCAGCAGGTTCGGGAAGCTGTAGCCGATCGCGCTTTCCGCCCCGCCGCTGTTCAGCCCCTGGAACTGCACCGGGTCGCGGCCCTGCTGCAGCGCGGTCGGGAACACGAAGGACAGGATGGACTGGCCGGAGATGCGCATGTGCAGCCCGGTCACCTCGCCATTCGCATCCAGCCCGGCGACGAGCTTGGCCTTGGTGACGGGGTGGTAGCGCCCCTGCACCATGTCCTCCTCGCGCGTCCACATGGTCTTGATCGGCACGCCGGGGACCTGCTTCGCGATCAGCACCGCATCGATCAGCCAGTCATGCGTGGTGCGTCGGCCGAAGCCGCCGCCGAGGTCCACGCGATGGATGTCGCACTGCGTCTGCGGCAAGCCGGCGGCCTGCGCGGCGGCGACCAGCGCGGCCTCGCCATTCTGCGTCGGGCACCAGACATCGCAGCGCTGCGCGGTCCAGACCACCGTCGCGTTCATCGGCTCCATCGGCGCGTGGTTCTGGAAGGGATAGGAATACACCGCCTCCACCTCGCGCGCCGCCGCGGCGATCGCGGCCTTCGCGTCGCCGTTGCTGTTGCCGATGAAGGCCTCGGCCGCGTCCAGCCCCTCGGTCAGCCTGGCGTCGATCGTCGCCGAGGAGACATTGGCGTTCTCGCCCCTGTTCCAGGTGATGGGCAGCGCATCGAGCGCGGTCTTGGCCTGCCAGAAGGTGTCGGCGACCACCGCGACGCAGGATTCGCCCACCTGCAGCACATGCTTCACGCCCGGCATGCCGCGCACCGCCGCCGCGTCGAAGCTTGCGACCGTGCCGCCGAAGACTGGGCAGCGCCGCGGCACCGCGACGAGCATCCCCGGCATCTTCAGGTCCATGCCGTAGATCTGCTTGCCGGTGGTCTTGTCCGCCGTGTCGAGGCGCGGGACCGACTGGCCGATCACCGTCCAGCTCCGCGGGTCCTTCAGCGTGATGCTGTCGGCCGCCGGGGGGGTGATCCGCGCGGCCTCGGCGGCGAGCTCGCCATAGCGCAGCGTGCGGCCCGTCGGCCCATGCGTCACCACGCTGTCCTTCGCCGTGCAGGTCGCCGCCTCCACGCCCCAGCGCGCGGCGGCGGCCTGGATCAGCATGATGCGCGCGGCGGCGCCGCCCTTGCGGACATAGTCCTGGCTCTGCCGGATGCCCTGGCTGCCGGCGGTGAGGAAGTTCCCCCAGGCGCGGTTGCGCGCCAGGCTCTGGCCGGGCGTCACGTATTCCGTGCTGACCTTCGACCAGTCGCAGTGCAGCTCCTCCGCGATCATCTGGCAGAGGCCGGTGCGCGTGCCCTGGCCCATCTCGGTGCGCGCCATGCGCAGCACCACGCGGTCATCGGGGTGGATCACCACCCAGGCGTTGATCTCCGGCGTCTGCCCGGCGGCGGCGGGGGAAGCGGCATGGCCCAGCACCTCGCGCGGCAGCGCGAAGCCGAGCACGGCGATGCCGGCGGCCTTCAGCGCGCCACGGCGGGTCGGGCGCCCAAGGGAGAAGGTGTCCTGGATCGCGTTCATCTGCGCCTCCCTCAACCCGTCGTGCTGCCGCTGGCGGCGCGGTGGATGCCGGCGCGCACGCGGTTGTAGGTGCCGCAGCGGCAGATGTTGCCCATCGCGGCGTTGATGTCCTCATCCGTCGGGCGCGGCTTCTCGGCCAGCAGCGCGGCGGCGGCCATGATCATGCCGGACTGGCAGAAGCCGCATTGCGGCACGTCGAGCTCGCGCCAGGCGCGCTGCACGGGGTGGTTGCCGTCCGGCGAGAGCCCCTCGATCGTCACGATCTTCTGGTTCTCTTCGAAGGAGGAGATCGGCATCGCGCAGGCGCGGATCGCCATGCCGTCCACATGCACGGTGCAGGCGCCGCATTGCGCGATGCCGCAGCCGTACTTCGTGCCCGTCAGCCCGATCTGCTCGCGCAGCGCCCAGAGCAGGGGCGTGTCGGGGTGGGCATCCACCTCCACCACGCTGCCATTCACGTTGAGCCTTGCCATGGTGGCGGTCCTCTTCCCTTCCGGATGCGGCGCACGATGTCAGGATGACTCCGCGATCCGCAAGCCGCATTTCCGCGAGGATCAGGGGATGGCCGGCGCCCGCAGCACGCCCGCCATCGCATTGGCCAGGGCCGCCTGGTCGAAGGGCTTGGACAGGCGCGGCAGGCCGGCGGCGGCGATGGCGGGCTGCTCGCCATAGCCGGTGGCCAGCAGCACCGGCAGGCCGGGCCGGCGGCGCTTGAGCTCGGCGGCCAGCTCGCCGCCGGTCATCACCGGCATGCCGAAATCGGTCAGCACCAGGTCCAGCCGCGCCTCCTGGTCGAGCCGCAGCAGGGCCTCCGCGCCGCTGCGCGCCTCGATGGGCACATGGCCGAGATCCTCGAGCATCGCCGCCGTGCTGGCCAGCACCAGCGGATCGTCATCCACCACGAGCACCCGGAGCGCCCGTGGCCCCGGCTCGGCATGGGCCGGCTCCGGCGGGGCGGCGGGGGGCGTGGCCTCGGCGCGCGGCAGCCAGATCTCGGCCGTCGTGCCGGCGCCGGGACGGCTCTCCAGCCGCAGCGCGCCGCCGGATTGCGCGGCGAAGCCATGCACCATCGCGAGCCCGAGCCCGGTGCCGCGCCCGACGCCCTTGGTGGTGAAGAAGGGCTCGGCCGCGCGCGCCAGCGTCGCCGCGTCCATCCCCGCGCCCTCGTCACGCACGCTGAGCCGCACGTAGCGCCCCGGGTCGAGCCCGTGCTGCGGCAGGACCAGCTCGCGCGGCTCGGCCGCGATCTCGATCGTCCCGCCGGCGGGCATCGCATCGCGTGCGTTCAGCACCAGGTTCATCAGCGCCAGTTCGAGCTGCACCGGATCGGCGAGCGCCGGCGGGAGGTCCGGCGCGAAGCGGCGCGCGAGACGCTGTCCGGGCGCGAGCGAGCGGGTCAGCAGTGCCTCCATGCTGGCCACCGCCTCGGGCAGCGCGACGGGCTGGGGGCGCAGCGCCTGGCGACGCGCGAAGGCGAGCAGGCGCTGGGTCAGCGCCGCGCCGCGCTTCGCGCCGGCCATCGCATTCTCGATCAGCCGCGCGGCGCCGGGCTCGCGGCCTCCGAAGCGCTTGCGCAGCAGCTCGATATTGCCCTGCACGGCCATCAGCAGGTTGTTGAAGTCATGCGCGATGCCGCCGGTGAGCTGGCCCAGCACCTCCATCTTCTGGGATTGCCGCAGCTCCGCCTCGGCGCGGCGGCGATCCGCCATCTCCTGGCGCAGCCGCGCGTTCATCGCATCCAGTGTCTCGGCCTGACGCTGCGCCGCTTGGCGCAGCCGCAGCAACTCGCCGAACATCGCGCTGGCGCGGCGGCTGATGACGGTGAGCGCGGCGAGGAAGATCAGCGTCATCGCCGCCGCCGCGGGGCCCGCGGGCGCGCCCTCGGCCGCGAAGCGGAACACTACCGGCAGGCCGGCGGGCAGCACGAAGGCCAGCGCGGTCGGCAGATGCGCGTAGTGCAGCGCCGTGGCGCCGGCGCACATGCCGCCCAGCACGAAGACCCAGAGCAGTTGCAGCAGCGGCGCCTCCGGCCAGAGCAGCGCGGCGCCGCCACCCCAGAGCAGGCCGCTCGCCGCGGCGGCGGCCGCGCCCGCCGCGCCCCAGCGCCCCGCGCGCGCGGCCGCCTCGGCATCGCGCCGCCAGGCCGCGCGCAGGGCAAGCCGCCCGAGCCCGACGAGCAGGACCAGCGCGAACCACAGCAGCACGCCGGCGCCAGCGCCATCGGCCGTGAGCACCGCGACCATGATCAGCGCGTTGACGCTGTTGATCAGCACCGCGAGCGGCGCCTGGCCATAGGCCGCGGCAACCCGCTCGGCGCGGGCCTCGGCCGCCGCGCCGTTCATCGGTCGGTCCTGCCTGGGCGGTGCGGCGGGGGCCGCGGCGCCATCGGGGTCTCCCGCGCGTCGAGCCCGCGATGCTACCGGGCGACCCCGCCGCTTGCCATGCTGTCACCGCTCACCGCTGCGTGACGTTCCGGATCAGGCATGGATGGCGGGGCGGGGTTACCCCGCCCGCTCCAGCACGTCCCACACGTCGCCGTCGCTGGACGCGCGCACAGCATGCCCGGTCGCGGCACGCTCCACATGCGCGCGATGCCACAGCGCGTAGAACAGGAGGTGCCAGGCCGCGAAGCCGCGATGCTTGTCGGTGCCGGCGGCACGGAACAGCGCGGCGACGCGATCGGGCTTCGCGATCTCCGCCACGCCGGGCTGCGCCGCGACGAGTGGCCCGAGCTTCTCGCCCACTGCGCCGATCCAGGCGGCGATCGGCACGGTGAAGCCCTGCTTCGGCGCGAAGGGTTTCGCCGCGGGCAGATGCTGTTCGAGCCAGCGCCGCAGCAGCCATTTCCCGGTGCGGCCGCGCTGCTTGAGGTCATCCGGCAGGCGCCAGCAGGCCGCGGCGACGCCGGGATCGAGGAAGGGCGTGCGGCCTTCCACCGCATGCGCCATCAGGCAGCGATCCAGCTTGAGCAGCAGGTCGTTCGGCAGCCACTCCGCGATGTCCGCGGCCTGCGCCACCATCAGCCGCGTGCGGCCCGGCATCGCGGCCTCGGCCTCGGCGGCGGCGAAGCCGTCGCGCCAGGTGGCGGGGCGGGCGCGCAGCACATCCGTCACATGGTCGAAGCTGCCGCTGGCGCGCGGCTGCTTGCCGCCGAGCCACCAGGGCCGCATCGCCGCGCGGTACCGCCCGTAGCCCGCGAGCAACTCGTCCCCGCCCTCGCCGGAGAGCACCACCTTCACCTCCTGCCGCGCGCGGCGGGCAAGGAACCAGGAGGGAATGATGGCGTAGTCGGCGGCCGGGTCGTCCATCGCCGCGACAATCTCGGGCAAATGCCGCCACACCATCGCTTCCGTGATCGTCTCGGTCGCGTGGATGGCGCCCACCGCCTGCGCGGTGGCGGCGGCGGCGGCGTGCTCATCCGCCGCGCCCGGCACGTCGAAGCGCGCGGTGAAGCAGCGCACGGGGCGGTCGTTGAGCCGCGCCATCATCGCCAGCACGGCGTTGGAATCCACGCCACCGGAGAGGAACAGGCCGTAGGGCACGTCGCTGCGCTGGTGGAGCAGCACGCTCTGCTCGAAGGCCGCGTCGAAGCGCGCGATCGCGTCGGCTTCGGATATCTGTTCAGGCCCGCCTTCCGGCAGCGCGGCGCGACGCTGGCGCTCGATGATCGCGCCGTCCGAGATCACCAGGGATTCGCCAGGCAGCACGCGGCGGATGCCGGCGAAGATGGTCTCGGCGCCCGTGGTGAATTGCAGCTGCAGCAGCTCGTCCCGCGCCTCGGCGCGGAGGCGTGGCGCGACCAGCCCGGATTCCAGCAGCGCGCGCGGTTCCGAGGCGAAGGCGATGCCGCCGACGATCTCCGCGACATAGAGCGGCTTGATCCCGAAAGGATCGCGCGTCAGCACCAGGCGCCGCGCCTGGCGGTCATGCAGGGCGACCGCGTACATGCCGCGCATCGCCGCGGCGAAGCCCGCGAGCCCGTCGCGGCGATAGAGATGCAGAGGCGGCTCGCAATCGCTGTTGGTGGTGGTGGCGAGCGCATGCTCGGCGCGCAGTTCGAGGTAGTTGTAGACCTCGCCATTGGCGACCAGCGCCGCCGGCCCCGCGAAGAGCGGCTGGTCGCCGGTGGCGAGATCGATGATCGCGAGCCGCGTATGGGCGAGGCCCACATTGTCCGCGATGTGCAGCCCCGACCCGTCCGGCCCGCGATGCGCAAGCGCCGCCGCCATGGCGCGCAGCACCGCCTCGTCCGGCGTGCGGCCCTGCTTCAGCTCGAGACCCGCGATGCCGCACATTACGCCCGTATCCTGGCGGCGGCTTCGAGGAACAGCGACCAGGACGCGAGCACCGGCGCCTCGGCGTGATGCGCCTCGAATGCGGCGCGCCCCGCGGCGCCGATCGCGGCCGCACGGGCGGCGTTGGCGAGCAGCGCGCCGATCGCGCCGGCCAGCGCGGCGTGGTCGCCGATCGGCACGAGCAGCCCCGTGCGGCCATCCTCGATCAGCTCGCGCGGCCCTTCCGCGGCGGTGGCGATGACCGGGCGCGCGGCGGAAAAACCCTCCAGCACGACATTGCCGAGCGGCTCGATGCGGGAGGGCACGACGAGCATCTCGCTCGCCGCCAGCAGCGGCCCGATGTCCCGGCGCCAGCCGAGGAAAGTCACGCGCTCCACGATGCCGAGTTCGCGTGCGAGGGCTTCAAGCCCGCCGCGTTCCGGGCCCTCGCCCGCCAGGACAAGATGCGCCTCGCGCGGCAGCAGGGCCATCGCACGCAGCAGCGTCGGAAAATCCTTGTTCTGATGCAGCCGGCCCATCGCCAGCAGAACGCGCGAACCGGGCGGCGGCTGCAACGGCGCGGGCTCGGCACCCGAGAGGTCATCGGCGAAATTCGGCAGGTGCCTGATCCTCTCGCGCGGCCAGCCCTGTCCCGCGATCCAGTCGCAGAGCCCGCGCGTGTTCGCCACCAGGATGTCGCAGCCGCGGTAGTAGCGCAGGTCGTATTGGCCACCGAGCCGGCCGACGAGCGTCCAGGGCTTGTCCCGCGAGGCGCTGCCGGCGAAGCGCGCGGCGCGGTTCATCCAGGCGACCACGACCTGCGGCCCGAACCCTTCGAGCGCCGCGCGCAGCCGCCGCCCCGTCAGCAGGTCGAGCGGCCCGCCGAAGCCGAGTTGCACCGGCGCGAGCCCGCCGGCTGCCAGCCGCGCGGCGCGGTCCGCATTGCGCCGGATCACCGCGAGCACAGCGAGGCCCTGGCGATGCTGGGCGAGGACGAGGCGCTCGAAGAATCCCTCCGCGCCGCCCTCGGCCGCCCCCGCCATGACATGGGCCACTCTCACGCGGCCACCGTTTCGCGCAGCAGCCCTTCGGCGGCGGTGACGACGCGCTCGACCGGCAGCGCGCTCATCGTGGTCCGGAACGGCTCGCCATCGGCGCAAACTGCGATCGCGCGCGGCCCGGCCGGCCCGTACTCGCGCGCATCGGACTGCCCGAACAGCCCCACCACCGGCGCGCCCGCCGCGCCGGCCAGGTGCATCAGCCCGGAATCATTGCCGAGATAGAGCGCCGCCCGCCGCAGCACCGCCGCGACCTCCGGCAGGCTCAGCGTGCCGACCAGATCCACCGCGCCCGGCAGCGCCGCCAGCACCGGCTGGGCCATTGCGCGCTCCGCCGCGCCGGGGCCGCCCAGCACGGCAATGCGCGCCCCGGCCAGCGCGCCACCCGGCGCGGTGAGCGCCCGCGCGACGGCGACGAAGCGCTCCGCCGGCCACACTTTCGGCTCCCAGTTCGCGGTCGGCCCCAGGACCAGCCAGGGCCCGCCCGGCAGCAGGACGGCCGCGCGGGCCTCATCCTCCGCCGCGGTCCAGGCGACCGGCAGCGGCGGCGGATCGAGCCCCAGTACCGCGCCGATATGGCTCAGGCGATGCCCCGCGCGCCTTCCGCCCCTGCCCACCGCGCGGCGCCGCGCCGGCACCGTCCAGGCCAGCGCCGAGGCGCGCAGATCCACCACCAGATCCCAGCGCGTGAAAGCGACCTGCGCCCAGAGCAGCGGCCAATGCAGCGACCAGCGCCGCTTGGCCACGACGATCAGCCGATCGAGCCGCGGCATGCGCGCGAAGACGCCTGCCGCCGCCGGCCCGCAGGCGATGGTGAACCGCGCCTCCGGATGGGCGCGCAGCAGATGGCCGAGCAAGGCGGTGGAGAGCACCGCATCGCCGATCCGGGTCGCGGTGACGAACAGGACGCGCATGGGTCGGCGGGGTGGTAGCACGGTTGCGCCCCGTTGCATCCCCGCGCCGGCCTGCCCAAGTTGGACCCATGCCGATCGCTCTTCTGCCGGGACGGGGCGTGGTGGAGGTGGCGGGCGAGGACCGCCTCGCCTTCCTCCAGGGACTCGTCTCCAACGATGTCACGCTTGCAGGGTCGGGCCGCGCCGTCTGGGCCGCGCTGCTGACGCCGCAGGGCAAATGGCTTGCCGATGTCTTCGTCTTCGCCGAGGCGGACCGCCTGCTGCTGGACTGCGCGCGCGAGCAGGCGCCGCTGCTGGTCACGCTGCTCTCGCGCTACCGCCTGCGCGCCAAGGTCGCGCTGCGCGATGCCTCGGCGGAGTTTCGGGTCGCCGCCGGCTGGGGTGGCGCGGCCATGCCGCCCGGCACCACCGCGCCCGATCCCCGCCTGCCGGAGGCCGGCTGGCGCACGCTCTCGCCCGTCGCCGCCGATGCGACCGCCGAGGATTACGACGCGCATCGCCTGGCGCTCGGCCTGCCCGATATCGCCGACATGGAGCCCCAGAAGACCGTTCTGCTCGAAGCGGGCTTCGACGAGCTTTCGGGCATTTCCTGGACCAAGGGCTGCTACATGGGCCAGGAACTGACCGCCCGCACCCGCTATCGCGGCCTGCTCAAGAAGCGGCTGTTCCCCGTCGCCATCGAGGGCCCCGCGCCCGCGCCCGGCACGCCCATCACCCGCGACGGCGCCGAGATCGGCGAGATGCGCTCCGCGCGGGATGGCATCGGGCTGGCGTTGCTGCGCATCGAGGCGGCGGAGACGGGCGGCCCCTTCGCGGCGGGCGAGGCGCGGATCACGCCGCGCATCCCGGCGTGGATGAGGCTGCCACAGCGCGAGCCGGCCGGATGAGCGACCACGGGCCGGGCGTGCGCATCCCGCCGCCCGTGATCGTCGCGGGCGTGATGGGCGTGGCCTGGGTGCTCGACCGCGTCTGGACCATCGAGATCGGCCCGCCGCTGGTCGGGCTTGGCGGCAGCGTGATCTTCCTCGCGATCGCGCTGATCGGCTGGGCGCTGCTGGTGATGGTCAGGGCGGGCAACGACCCGCGGCCCGACAAGCCGGACCATGCGCTGGTGGAAACCGGGCCGTTCCGCTGGAGCCGCAACCCGATCTATCTCGGCTTCCTGCTGGCCTCCGCCGGGCTCGCGCTGATCTGGGGCACGCTCTGGGGCTGGGTCGGCGTGGCGGTGCTGCACGGGCTGCTCGATCGCCTGGTGATCGCGAAGGAAGAGGCGTATCTCACCGAGCGCTTCGGCGCGGCCTACGAAGGCTACATGGCGCGCGTGCGGCGCTGGATGTAGGCCAGCACCGCCACCAGCACGAGAGTCGCGATCCACCAGGGCTGCCAGACGCCGAACGAGAGCTGCCCTGTCGCCGCGCCGGCGACCGCCGCGCCGATCGCCGCCGGAATCCCCGCGCCGAGCAGGATCGCCACCACGAGCGACGCCGCCAGGACGCCGCCGACCAGGCCGAGTTCCAGCCACACCTGCAGGGCCGCGTTGTGCGGATGCAGCGGCAGCCGGTGCGCGTAGCCGCGGCCGAACACCTCGCGCTCCTCCGGCCGCGTCAGGCCGTAGCGATCCAGCACCGCGGGCGGAAACGTGTCGGAGCCACCAGGGATGGCACGGCTCGCCTCCATCCCCCAGCCGAGCAGCGGACGCTCCGCGATGCGCTCCACCACGAAATCCCAGGTCATCACCCGATGCTGCGCCGAGGGCGGCAGCGGCGAGAGATCTGGCAGGCGCGACAGGGCCTGCGCGAAGAGCAACGGCGCCGCGAGGAAGATCGCGCCGAGCACCGCCGCCGCCCCGCGTGCCACCAGGCGCGGCAACGCCAGCGCCGCGAGGCCCGCCAGCAGCCCGGCCACCGCCGCGATCTTCGCCGATTCCCCCGGCAGCCAGATCGCGACCGCGAGACCGCCCAGGATCAGAACGCCCCTGATCGCCCACGGCATCGCGACACCGAGCAGCAGCGGCAGCAGCACCGCGACGACCGAGACCGTCGGCTTCAGCGCCCAGTCCAGCGGCGGCGCCCAGGGCGGGAAGCCGCGGACGGCGCGCCGAAAGAGGTTCTGCGAGCCATGGTCGAAGGCCAGCAGCGCGATGCCGATGCCGAGCCCGATCGCCAGCGCCGTGCCGATCCGCGCCAGATGCTCGGGCCTGTCCTGCTCCAGCGCCCGCGCTGCCATGGCGCCGAGCAGCACGAGGCCACCGAGGCTCAGCGTGGTGCCGATCCCGCGCGACGGCTCCGGCGACCAGAGTGACGCCACCAGCATCCAGCCCAGCAGCGCCGCCGCCGCGCCGAGCACCGCGCCGATCCGCGGCCAGGGCAGTGCGCGATGCAGCCTGAGATGCGCGACGACGACCAGCGCCAGCGCAACCGGCACCGCCGGCGCCATCGCGCGGAACTGCGCGACCGCGAGCGCCGGCGCCACCAGCAGCAGCAAGGCGAGCGGCAGGCTCGGCGAGCGGGCGAAGCCGCTCACCGCTTCGTCCCGCCATGCTTCTCCGGCTCGATCCGCGCCTTGAGATGCGACAGCAGCGGAAACGCGCCGGCGCAGAAGGCCAGCAGCACGCCCATCGCGCCTTCCCTGTAGCCCCTGCGCGAGACCAGGCTCTTGAAGAAGCGGCTGACGAAGCGGCGGAGATTGCCGGGCAGCGTGCCGATATCGCCGCTCGCGATCAGATCGGCGGCCTTGGCGGAGGAATAGCGGTCCAGCCGCTTCAGCATGTCCGAGACGTCGCGATCCACCAGATGGATCAGCGCGCCCTGCGTGATGCGCGGCCCCTCCGCGCCATGCCAGTCGAGCCCCGGATGCACCCGCTGCGGCCGCCACCGCTTCGCGCCCCGGCGCGAGAGGCGCGGGACCGAGGTCGTGCCGAAGCTGCCCGCCCAGCCGTAGCGCACCAGCCGGTCGCCGACATAATTGTCCACCGGCACCTGATGCCAGGCGCTGGTCGAGCTCGCGATCATCGCGCGCACGCCCTGCGCCAGTTCCGGGCTGACGCGCTCATCGGCATCCACTTCGAGGATCCAGTCGCCGGTGCAGGAATCGAGGCCCGTGTTGCGGCGCTCCCCTTCCAACTCCCACGCGCCCTCGACGAGTTTCGCGCCATGCTCCGCAGCAATCCGCGCGCTGGCATCGGTGCTGCGATCCAGCACCACCACGATCTCATCCGCGAAGGCACAGGAGGCCAGACACGCGGCCAGCCGCGCCTCCTCGTTGCGCGCGACGATGAGGGCGCTCAGGCGCATGGTGGCGCGGCGGGGAGGGCTCCGCCCTCCTCGAACCCCTCTCGCCAGGGGCCGACGGGCCTCCTCCCCAGATGGCCAATAAACTCAAGGGTTCCAAGGGCCCGCTGGCCCCTGGTGGGGGGTGCAGGAGGGCAGAGCCCCCCTGCGGCGCCGCCCTGACCTCTCACGCCGTCCTGTCGCCGCCGCCGGCGAGTGCCACCTGGGCCGCGGCCAGGCGCGCGATCGGCACGCGATACGGCGAGCAGCTTACGTAGTCCAACCCCGCCTTGCCGCAGAAGTGGACGCTGGCCGGGTCGCCGCCGTGTTCGCCGCAGATGCCGAGCTTGAGGTCGGGCTTCACGCTGCGGCCCTTCTGCGCGGCGATCTCCACCAGCGCGCCCACGCCTTCCACGTCGAGCGAGACGAAGGGGTCCTTCGGCAGGATGCCCTTCTCCACATAGTGCGGCAGGAACTTCCCGGCGTCGTCGCGCGAGAGGCCGAACACGGTCTGCGTCAGGTCGTTGGTGCCGAAGCTGAAGAAATCCGCCACTTCCGCGATCGCATCGGCGGTCAGCGCGGCGCGTGGCAGCTCGATCATCGTGCCGACGAGGTACTGCACATGGTAGCCGGTCTCGGCGAAGACCTCCTGCGCGACCTTGTCCACGAGCGCGCGGGTGATCTCGAGCTCGCGCTTCGTCATCACCAGCGGGATCATGATCTCCGGCACGGGCGCCTTGTGGGTTTCCTTGCCGGTCGCGACCGCGGCCTCGAAGATCGCGCGCGCCTGCATCTCATAGATTTCGGGATAGGTGATCCCGAGCCGGCAGCCGCGATGGCCGAGCATCGGGTTGGCTTCCGAGAGTTCCGCGACGCGCCGCTTCATCGCCTGCACATCGGCGCCGAGATCGCGCGAGACCTCCTCGATCTCCTCCTCCTTGTGGGGCAGGAATTCGTGCAGCGGCGGGTCGAGCAGGCGGATGGTGACGGGCAGCCCCGCCATGATCCGGAACAGGTCGAGGAAATCCTGGCGCTGGAAGGGCAACAGGCGCGCGAGCGCCGTGCGCCGGCCGGACTCGGTCTCCGCCATGATCATCTGCCGCACCGCGCCGATGCGCTCGGGGTCGAAGAACATGTGCTCGGTGCGGCAGAGCCCGATGCCTTCCGCGCCGAATTTCCGGGCGGTTTCCGCATCGAGCGGCGTCTCGGCGTTGGTGCGCACCTTGAGCTTGCGCACCTTGTCCGCCCATTCCATCAGGGTCGCGAAATCGCCGGACAGTTGCGGCTCGATCATCGCCACGGCGCCCCGAAAAACCTCGCCGGTCGCGCCGTCCAGCGTGATGGTCTCGCCGGCCTGCACGCGGATGCCGCCGGCGGTCAGCACCTGCTGCGCGTAATCCACCGTGATCGCGGTGGCGCCGGAGACGCAGGGGCGGCCCATGCCGCGCGCCACCACCGCGGCGTGGCTCGTCATGCCGCCGCGCGCGGTCAGGATGCCCTTCGCGGCGTGCATGCCGTGGATGTCCTCGGGGCTCGTCTCGATGCGCACCAGGATCACCGCCTCGCCCTTCTGGGCGCGCAGTTCCGCCTCGTCCGCGTTGAACACCACGATGCCGCAGGCGGCACCTGGCGAGGCGGGCAGGCCCTTGGTCAGCGGCTTGCGCGGTGCCTTGGGATCGAGCGTCGGGTGCAGCAGCTGGTCGAGCGCCTTCGGGTCCACGCGCTTCACCGCCTCGCGCTCGTCGATCAGCCCTTCGCGCGCCATGTCCACGGCGATCTTGAGGCTGGCGGCGGCGGTCCGCTTCCCGTTGCGGGTCTGCAGCATGTAGAGCTTGTTCTGCTGCACCGTGAACTCGATGTCCTGCATGTCGCGGTAGTGGCGCTCCAGCGTCTCGCGCACCTGCACCAGCTCGGCATAGGCGGCGGGCATTGCCTTCTCCATGCTGCGCTCGCCGGGCTTGGCGCGGGCTTCGGACATGGGCTGCGGCGTGCGGATGCCGGCCACCACATCCTCGCCCTGCGCGTTGATCAGGTACTCGCCGTAGAAGACGTTCTCGCCCGTGCTGGGATCGCGGGTGAAGCAGACGCCGGTGGCGCAATCCTCGCCCATGTTGCCGAACACCATCGCCTGGACGTTGACGGCGGTGCCCCAGTCGGCGGGGATGTCGTGCAGGCGGCGATAGGTGTTGGCGCGCGGGTTCATCCAGCTGCCGAACACCGCGCCGATCGCGCCCCAGAGCTGCGCCTGCGGCTCCTGCGGGAAGGGCGCGCCGGTGACCTCACGCACCATCTCCTTGTAGCCATCCACCACGCGGTGCCAGTCGGTGGCGTCGAGCTCGGTGTCCTCGTTCACGCCCTTGTCGAGCTTCACATGCTCGATGATCTCCTCGAAGCGGTGGTGGTCCACGCCGAGCACGACGGAGCCGAACATCTGGATGAAGCGGCGGTAGCTGTCCCAGGCGAAGCGCGCATCGCCGGAGGCGCGGGCGAGACCATCCACCGTCGCGTCGTTCAGGCCGAGGTTCAGCACGGTGTCCATCATCCCCGGCATGGAGACGCGCGCGCCGGAGCGGACGGAGACGAGCAGCGGCTTGTGGTGGTCGCCGAACTTCGCGCCGACCGCCGCCTCGATGCGCGCGAGCGCGGCCGCCACCTGGTCGCCGAGGTCATCGGGATAGGTGTTGTGGTGCGCGTAGTAGTAGGTGCAGACCTCGGTGGAGATGGTGAATCCGGGCGGCACGGGCAGGCCGATGCTGGCCATCTCCGCCAGATTGGCGCCCTTGCCGCCGAGCAGGTTGCGCTTGTCCGCGCTGCCCTCGTTGTGGCCGGCGCCGAAGCTGTAAACCCACTTGGTCATCGGTCGTCTCCTGGGCTTCTCCCTCCCCCCCACAGGCGGGGGAGGGTCGGGGTGGGGGCATCGTCGGAGCAGCGTCCGGCGCCACGCCCTACCCCTCGATCTTCGAGAAATCCGCCACGGCATCCATCGCGCCGCGCAGCCGGTTGAGCAGGCGCAGGCGGTTCGCGCGCAGCGCCGTATCGGGGTCATTGACCGTCACGCGGTCGAAGAAGGCATCGAGCGGCGCGCGCAGCGAGGCGAGCGCCGCCATCGCACCGGCGAAATCCTCCCCAGCGAGCGCGTCGCGCGCCGCGGGCTCGGCGGCATCAAGCGCGGTGGCGAGCGCCTGTTCCTCGGGCGCGGTCAGGAGGTCCGCGGCGACGGCGCCCTCATGCGGGCCATCCTTCTTGCTCTCAATGCGGAGAATATTGGCGGCGCGCTTGTAGGCGGCGAGGAGGTTCGCGCCGGTCTCGGACTCGACAAGTGCCTTGAGCGCGGCGGCGCGCGCGAGGAGGCGGAGAAGGTCGTCCTCGCCGGCGGTGAGCGCGGCAGCGACCACGTCGTGGCGCGCTCCCTCCGCGCGGAGCTGCACGCGGAGGCGTTCGATGAGGAAGTCGAGAACACTTGACAGCACAACATCGCCATCCACGACGTCTTCGGTCATGGGAACGCGGACGGTCTGGCCGACTGCGGCCTCCAGTCTCGCTTTGGCTTCTTCGACTTTTTCCGCTTTTCGCTTGAGCGAGTTCATCAGAACACCGAGGAACGCTTCTCCAAGGACAGGCATAAGTGCAAGCCGAATGCCTTTCTCGCGCAGCACGCGGATCACACCGAGCGCAGCCCGACGAAGCGCAAACGGATCGCCGCTGCCGGTCGGCTTCTCGCCGACTGCAAAGAACCCCACCAGCGTATCCAGCTTATCCGCCAACGCCACCGCGATCGCCACCGGCTCGTTCGGCACCGCATCCCCTGGCCCCAGCGGCCGGTAATGCGCGCCGATCGCCTCCGCCACCCGGACATCCTCGCCGTGATGCCGCGCATAGTAGCGCCCCATCACGCCCTGCAATTCGGGGAACTCGCCCACCATCCCGCTCGCCAGGTCCGCCTTGCACAGTAGCGCCGCGCGTTCGGCGAGCGCCTTGTCCACGCCGACCAGCGGCGCGATCACGCCCGCCAGCCGCACCAGCCGGAACACGCGCTGCCCCTGCGTCCCCAGCTTCGCGTGGAACACGACGCCATCCAGCTTCGGCAGGAAGCCTTCGAGCGGCGTCTTCAGATCCTGGTCCCAGAAGAACCGAGCATCGGAAAGCCGCGCCCGCAGCACGCGCTCATTCCCGGCGATAACGGCAGCACCGCCGTCACTCGGGAGAATGTTCGCGACCACGCCGAAGAACGGCGCCGCGCTGCCATCCGTGTTCACCGTCGCGAAATAGCGCTGGTTCACGCGCATCGTCGTGCGCATGACTTCCGGCGGCAGGTCCATGAAGGCGCCGTCAATGCGCCCGAGCAGCGGCACCGGCCATTCCACCAGCCCCGCCACCTCCTCGAGCAGCCCGCGATCCGGCACCACGCGCACGCCGCGCGCCTCGGCGAGTCTCGCGAGCCCCTGCTCGATCACCGCCATGCGCTCCGCGGCGTCGAGGATCACGCGGCGATGGCGCAACTCCGCCTCGTAGCTCGCGAAGGAGAAGACCGTGACCGCGCCGGGCGCCATGATGCGATGGCCCTCGGTCTCGTTGCCGCTGGCCACGCCGGGCAGGTCCGGGATCGTGAAGGGCACGACCTCGCCATCCAGGATGCAGAGGATGCGGTGCAGCGGCCGCACCCAGGTGAAGGGGCCGCTCCAGCGCATGGATTTCGGCCAGGAGAAGCCGCCGATCACGCCCGGCATCGCGCGCGCCACAAGATCCCGCGCCGCCACCGTCTCGCCGGGCTTCTGGAGCACCCAGAACCCGTTCTGCTGCGCCAGCTGGTCCTGCGTGGCGCCATGCTTGCGCAGGAAGCCGTCGAGCGCCGCCTGCGGCGCGCCGATGCGCGGCCCGCGCTCCTCCTTCCCCTCGGTCGTCACGCTGCCGCGCAGCGTGGCCACCAGCCCGATGCGGCGCGGACCGTGAAAAGACCGCGGCGTACCCTCCAGCACCGGCGCCAGGGCGGCGCCGACAACCCGGGAAAGCTCCTCCGCCCCGCGCGCCTGCATGCGCGCCGGGATTTCCTCGGAGAACAGTTCCAGCACCAGCTCGGGCATGCGCTACAGCGCCCTCTTCACATCGGTCCGAGCGAAATCGCCGCCCTTGAACAGCAACGGCTCGTCACGTTCGATCGCAAGCGCGTAGGCGAAGCAGTCGCCAAAATTGAGTGCTGCCTTGTGCCGCCCCTTGCCGAAGCGGCGCCAGCCGCGTCGCGCCGTCTCGGCCTGGCGGCGGTCCACCGGGACCACTTCGGCTTCCATGTGGCGCAGTATGGCGTCGAGGTTGTGTCCGGCCTTCTCACCGCCGCGCCCCTCCACCACCATCGTCGCCTCCACCAGCGTCGCCGCGGATACGGCGAGGTTGCCGCGGGCCGAGCGGATCGCCGCCGCGATGCGCGGGGCGTCGGGTTCATCGGTGAGGATGGCGACGAGGGCCGAGGTATCCACGATCACTTGGGCAGGCCGTGTTCGTCGTAGAGGTCCGAATGGTCGCTGGTGCGCAGATGCGGCGGGATCAGCGCCGCCGTCCGCCGGCCGATCGCCAGCAATTCCTCGACGAAGGCATCGCGCTCGACCGCGCTGCGGCGCCGACGCTCATCCCGCAGCGCCTGCACGCCCGCCCGCAACACGCCCGTGACGCTGGTGCCCATCTCCTCGGCCAGCGCCTTCGCCTCCGCGATCAGCGCTTCATCCTTGATGTTCAGCTGGCCCATGACACCCTCATGGTAGAATACAGGGCCTATATGGTAGAAAGCGCGCGGTCTGCAACCTCACGCCGCCCGCTCCCCGGTCATCTCCCCCGCCACCCAGGCCTCGCAGCAGCGCTTCGCCAGGTTGCGGACGCGGCCGATATAGCTCTGCCGCTCCGCCACGCTGATCGCGCCGCGCGCATCGAGCAGGTTGAAGCGGTGGCTCGCCTTGATGCACTGGTCATAGGCAGGAAGCGCCAGCGGCGGATCGTGCGCGAGCAGGCTTTCGCACTCCTTCTCGGCGTCCGCGAAATGCTGGAACAGCATCGCGGTATCGGCGGCCGTGAAGTTGTGGTGGCTGTACTCCACCTCGGCGCGGCGAAAGACCTCGCCGTAGGTCACGCCGCGGCCGTTGAAGTCCAACTCATACACGTCGTCCACGTCCTGGATGAACATGGCCATGCGCTCCAGGCCATAGGTCATCTCGAAGCTCGGGACCTCGCAGGGGATGCCGCCGACCTGCTGGAAATAGGTGAACTGGCTCACCTCCATCCCGTCGCACCAGACCTCCCAGCCGAGGCCCCAGGCGCCCAGCGTCGGGCTTTCCCAATCATCCTCGACGAAGCGGAAGTCATGCAGCAGCGGGTCGAGCCCGAGCGCGCGATAGCTCGCCAGCAGCAGGTCCTGCGCGTCGCGCGGGCTCGGCTTCATGATGACCTGGTACTGGTAGTAGTGCTGCAGCCGGTTCGGGTTCTCGCCATAGCGCCCATCCGCCGGCCGTCGCGAGGGCTGCACATAGGCCGCCGCCCAGGGCTTCGGGCCGAGCGCGCGCAGCGTCGTCGCCGGGTGGAAGGTGCCGGCGCCGACCTCCATGTCGTAGGGCTGGAGGATCAGGCAGCCCTGATCGCCCCAGAAGCGATGCAGGCGCAGGATGATCTCCTGGAAGGAAGGGGGCTTCTCTGGCATCTCGTGTCTTGCGGGGCGCGGACCTGCGGCGGCAATAGACCAGCCGAGGCCCCCGGCCAATGGCCGATTGCAAGGACTTACGCATGCCCGACACCCCCCGCGCCGCCGCCGAGGCGCTGGTCCGCGCCTATTACGCAGCCTTCAACGCCGGCGACCGCGCGGGGATGGCCGCGCTGCTGGCCGAGGATGTGGCGCATGACGTGAACCAGGGCGGTCGGCGCGTCGGGCTCGCGGCCTTCCGCGACTTCATGGCGCGGATGGACGCGGCGTATGAGGAACGGCTCGAGGACATCGTCGTGATGGCCGATGCCTCCGGCACGCGCGCCGCGGCGGAATTCGTGGTCGTCGGCCGCTACCTGCGCTCCGAGCCGGGCCTGCCGGAGGCGCGCGGCCAGCCCTACCGCCTGCCCGCCGGCGCCTTCCTGGCGATCGAGGCCGGCCGGATCACCCGCGTCACCACCTACTACAATCTCCAGGACTGGATCGCGCAGGTGTCGCGCTGAGGCGACAGGCCGGCGCCGCGCATCACAGCCCGAGCCGCGCCCAGGCGGCCCGCTCCTCCGCCGCCGCGACCAGCGCCTGGGCCGACAGGCCCGGCAGCAGGCGCAGCGGCCAGGGTGGGCGGCGCTGGCCGATGGGCACGACCTGCGCCTTCTCCCCGAAGCGGGCCTTGATCTCGGCGCCGGCCTCGCCGAGCCGGTCGGCGAGCCCGAGCGCCACCGCCTGCTGGCCGGTCCAGAAGCGGCCGGTGAACAGTTCCTCCTCCGGCGCCTTGAGCTTGCCGGCGCGGCGCTTGCGCACCCAGTCGCGGAACACCTCGTGCAGCTCTGCCAGCAGCGCCTCGAGCCGCGCGACATCGGCCGGGTTCTCGGGCCGGAAGGGGTCCAGAAAACTCTTCTCGGTGCCCGCCGTGCGCAGCCGCCGCTCGATGCCGAGCCGCTGCATCGCCTCGGTCAGGCCGAAACTGGCGCTGATCACGCCGATGGAGCCGACGATCGAGGCCGGGTCCACCACGATCTCATCCGCCGCGCAGGCCAGCCAATAGCCACCCGAGGCCGCCGCATCCTCGACGCAGGCGATCACCGGGACCGTCTTCTCCTCCGCCAGCCGCCGGATCCGCTGCGCGATCAGCGAGGACTGCACCGGCGACCCGCCAGGCGAGTTCACCACCAGCACCACCCCGGCGAGCCGCTTCAGCGAGAAGGCGCGCTCGATCAGCGGCCCGAGCCCGGCGGCCGAGAGCCCGGGCGGCGCCAGCCCGCCGCCGCGCGCCGCGATGAGGCCGGCGAGCCGCAGCAGCGCGACCCGGGGCGGGCGAGAGAGGAAGGGAAGGTTCATGTCCGGACAATTTGCGGGCGCTCGCGCTGCGAGCAAGGCCCCCTGGGCATTTCCGCGCGGCCGGGGCATGTATCGCCCCGCAGCGGAGAGGGTGCATGAAGCAAGTCATCGTGGTCGGGGCCGGTCCTGCGGGCATGGTCGCCAGCGCCTACCTGGCCGGCGAGGGCATCCCGGTGACGATCGTGGAGCAGGAGCGCGACCTGCCGGACGACCTGCGCGCCTCCACCTTCCACCCGCCGACGCTCGACATGCTCGGCCGCTTCCCCGGCGTGGTGGAGCGGCTGATCGAGCAGGGGCTGATCTGCCCGACCTGGCAGTTCCGCGACCGCAAGGATGGCCCGATCGCCACCTTCGAGATGGCGCGGCTCAAGAACGACACCGCCCACCCGTACCGCCTGCAATGCGAGCAGTGGCGGCTGACCCGCATGCTCCGCGACATCCTGGTCGGCCACCCCGACGTCACCTTCGTCTACGACGCCAAGGCGGCCGAGGTGATGCAGGATGCGGATGGCGTGACGCTCGCCTATGAGCGGCCGGATGGCAGCACGGAGCGGATGCGCGGCGCCTACCTGATCGGCGCCGATGGCGCGCGCAGCGCGGTGCGGAAGTCGCTCGGGATCAGCTTCGACGGCATGACGATCCCGGAGACCTACCTCACGCTCTCCACCACCTTCCGCTTCGAGACGGCGATGCGGGACCTTGCGCCGATCGCCTACATCTCCGACCCGGAGGAATGGTTCGTCCTGCTCCAGGCCGCTGGCCTCTGGCGCGTGCTGCTGCCGACCCAGCCGGAGGAGGCGGCGGACGAATCGCGCATGCTGGCGCCCGAGCGCATCCAGGAGAGGATGCAGGGCGTGTGGCCCAACCCGGCCGGCTACGAGATCCGCCACCGCACCGCCTATCGCGTGCATGAGCGGGTGGCGGAGACCTACACGGTCGGCCGCGTCTTCCTCGCTGGCGATGCCGCGCATATCAACAACCCGCTTGGCGGGATGGGGATGAATGGCGGCGTGCATGACGCCTTCAACCTGGCCGAGAAGCTTACCGAGGTCTGGCGGGGCGCCGATCTCGCGCTGATGGGCCGGTATTCGCGGCAGCGGCGGAAGGTGGCGTTGGATGTCGTGCAGGCGCAGGCGCTGCGGAACCGGCAACTGCTGAACCAGCGCGATCCCGCGGTGCGCCAGGCGCACCTGGATGAGCTGCGCGCCATCGTCGCCGACCCCGCCAAGCACCACGCCTACCTGCTCCGCAGCGCGATGATCCAGTCGCTGCGCGACCTCGAAGCGGTAGCCTGACGCGCCGCTACGCAGCCTCCCAGAGCGAGACCACCGACGCCTTGTCGAAGTAGCATTTGTCGCCGCAGCTGGTGCCGTCCCAGAGCGTGAAATGGCCCGTCGCGTCGGCCCAGACGCGGACGTCGAAGTGGATCACGCCCTTGCGGTTGGCGAAGACGGCGGAGCTGACGGGCGATGACGTGTCCGGCGCCTTCGCGACCAGGGTCGGGTTGCCGTAATGGGCGAGCATGAAGGCGCGCAGATCCTTCACGCGGAAGAAGTGCCATTTGCCGTCCGCGCCGGAGATCGTCTGCTCCTTCACATAGGGCACCTTCGCGCCGGCCTCGTTGAACGCGCGGCTGACGCGGATGGCGCAAGTGTTGGTGATCCAGGCGGCATCCACGCGGCCGCCGATCTTGGCCTTGACCTCGGCAGCCTCTCCGGTCGGGAAGCCGTCCCATAGGGATTTGAAGGCAGGCAGCTTGGCCATGTCGGGACCCTCCGGCCCGCAGCCGGTGAGGCCGCCGGGCAGGGGGATGGTCGGACGGGGGGCGATGTGGTGCAAGGCGAATCGCGCCGGCCGTCGCCGGCGGGAGGCGAGCGCGACATGTCCGGACATCCCGAAGCCGACATCTACCACCGCCAGGGCATGGGCCAGCGCGCCGGGATGGGCGAACGGCCGGCGCTGGTCATCGTGGATTTCGTGGTCGGCTTCGCCGATCCCGAGCATTTCGGCGGCGGCAATATCGGCCCCGCCATCGCGCGCACGGTGGAGCTTCTGGCCTTCGCGCGACGCCGCCACTGGCCCGTCGCGCATACCCGCGTGGTCTATGCGGATGACGGTGCGGATGCCGGCGTCTTCACGCGCAAGGCGCCGAGCCTGCTCAAGCTCACGGAACATTCGCCGCTCTCGCAGATCGTGCCGGAACTCACGCCGGCGAAGGGCGAGTACATCGTGCGCAAGCAGGGTGCCTCCGGCTTCTTCGGCACCGCGCTCGCGATGTGGCTGACCCAGCAGCGCGCGGATACGGTGATCGTCGCGGGCTGCACCACCTCGGGCTGCGTTCGCGCGACGGTGGTGGATGCGATGCAGCACAATTTCCGCACCATCGTCGCGACCGATTGCGTGGGCGACCGCGCGCTTGGCCCGCACGAAGCGAACCTGTTCGACATGGGCCAGAAATACGCGGACCTCATGTCGCTGGCGGAGATCGAGGCAGCCGTCCGGGCCTGAAGCGCGGCGACCGCTCGGCGATCACCGGCGGGCCGAACCAGCCGGGCGCGAGCACCCATACGCCATCGAAGCGCGCCAGCAGGTCATGCTCGGGGTCCATGCCCTCGCGCGCCGCCGCCAGCGTCCCGGCATCACCCAGCGCGTAGAAGCTGCCGCGCTCGTGGCGCCCGGCGGCGAGATCGGCCAGCACGCGCGCATTCAGCGCCGTGACGCGCGCCGGATCGAGCCGCGCGAGATAGACCGCGTCGGTGGTCAGCCCCTTGGTCGCGGCGAAGACCGCGATCTCCTCCCAATGCCGCGCCTGCATCCCAGTGGGCGTGAGGCGCACGCGCTGGTAGCGGTGCGCCGCCTCCGCCCAGAACGGGTCCTGCAGCCGCAGCGGCGCGACGGCCGGGCCCTCGGGGAAGTAGCGCGCAAGACGCTCGAAGCCGGGGCGGAGATCGGCGAATTGCACGAGCGCGAGGACCGCCAGCACCGCGCCGGCGGGCGCGGGTCCGAAGCCGCGCAGCATCGCGACGATCGCCGCGAGCAGCAGCGCATAGGCCATCGGCCAGAGGAACCGCTCGGAGGCGCGCAGCGCGTCCGCATAATCCACCGCGCGCTCCGGCAGCGGCACGAGCTCGAACACCGCGCCGCCGATCGAGACGCGATGGGTGACCGCGACCGCCAGCATCGCGCCGAGCCCCAGCAGCAGCGGCCAGCGCGCGCGCAGCCAGGGGAAGGGCCGGCGCGCATAGGCGATCGCGCCGGCGCCGAGCGCCAGCAGCACGCCGAGCCCCGCATAGGACCCGCCGGCTTCCAGGTGGTCGGCGCCCGGCAGGTCCGGCAGGAACCGGCCCCAATGGCCGGGATCGAAGGGCGCCAGCAGGTCGAGCTGCATCGCGCCGAAGCCGCCCCAGGTGCCGCCGAAGCCGCCTGCCAGCAGGAAGAAGCCGGCGAGATAAAGGCCGAGCACGCCCGCCCCCGGCGCCGCCATCGCCTCGGCGGCCAGCAGGGCAGGGCGTTCCCTCCGCACGGCGCGGGCCAGCCAGTCGCTCGCCCAGAACCCCGCGACCATCGGCAGCAGGTAGGCATGGATCAGCGAGGCCAGCAGCAGCAGCCCGACCCATTGCAACAGCCGCAGCCAGGCCGGGCGTCGCGTCAGGCAGAGATACAGCGCCGCCAGCAGGAGAAAATGCGCGCCGAGCGCGAAATGCCCGCCCAGCCGGTTGAGCATGGTCGGCGAGAGCGCGAACAGCGCCGCCCCCGCCAGCCGCGGCAGCGGATGCGGCGTGTAGAGGCCAATGAGCCGCCACGCCATGAAGGCCTGCAGCGCGCCGCAGGCGAAGAGCCAGAAGCCCCAGTACTGCGCCACCTGCACCACCGGGTGCAGCGCCTTGAACAGGAAGGCGAGCAGCGGGATGGAATCCGCGTAGAAGATCGAGGAGCCGATCTCCAGCCCCCAATCCGGGTTGGCCCCGGGCGGCCAGGCCCAGGGGCTGTGCTTGAAGAAGGTGTAGCCGAGCCAGTATTGCACGGGATCGGGGCCGATCGTGCCGGTCAGCATCCAGCCCGTATGCGACGGTGGCAGGACGTGCCAGCCGAAGGTCCAGGCGATGACGGCTAGGCCGATTGCCGCCGCGAGCAATCCGCCCGCCACCCTCCCCGGCCAGGTGCGCCCCGTGCCCATGGTGATCTCCGCATCCTGCAAAGCGAGTCCGGAGCGGCGCGCGCGGCGCCGGCGGGCAGCGACGGACCCGCCGGTCCCCCGGCGCGCACACGCCGGCTCGCTTCCTCCAACGCGCAATTGCGCGGCGGATTGCGGCGGGATGAAGGACGGTCCGCGCTTCTGACGCGGACGTTATCGGACCGGCGGCGGCCTCACACCACCTGGTTGAACAGCCGCGCCTCGCCGCGGCGGATGCGGGCGAGGTTCTCCTCCATCAGGTCGAGGACGTTGTCCTCATAGCGCCGCGTCTCGCCGCCGGTATGCGGCGTGACGAGCACGTTGGGCATGTCCCAGAGCGGGCTGTCGGCCGGCAGCGGCTCCTCCGCCGTCACGTCGATGCCGGCGCTGCCGACCTGGCCGGAGCGCAGCGCCTCGATCAGCGCGGCCTCGTCGGCGACGCGGCCGCGCGCGACGTTGACGAACATCGCGCCGCGCTTCATCGCCGCGAAGGCAGCCGCATCCATCAGCCCGCGCGTCTCCTCCGTCAGCGCGCAGGTCAGCACGACGATGTCGGCGCGCGGCAGCTGCGCCTTCAGCTCGGACATGGCGTGGATCTCGTCCGCCCCCTCGGCGCCCTTGGCCGGGTCGCGGCGCAGCCCGACGACCTTCATGTCGAAGGCCTTGGCCAGCCTTGCGAGCCGCCCGCCGATGCGGCCGATGCCGACGACGAGCATGGTCTTGCCGCCCAGCTCGTCCTCGCGCTGCGCGAGATCGCCGATCATGCCGCGCCAGAAACGCTTCGCCTGGTTGTCGCGGCCTTCCGGGATGCGGCGGGCGAGCGCGAGCACCAGCGCGATCGCATGCTCCGACACCGCATTGGCATTGGCGCCCTGTGCGGAGGCGAGGCGGATATTCGCCGCCGAAAGCGCCGCCTTGTCGTACTGGTCCACGCCCGCGCTGATGGACTGGATGAAGCGCAGCCGGCCCTCGGGCCGAGCGAGGTGGTTGCGCCACAGGCCCGAGACCAGAAGCACATCGGCCTGCGGCAGCTTCGTTTCCATCTCCTCCAGGCTGCGCGCCTCCAGCACGGGCAGCGTGCCGCCACGCGCCGCGTAGCGCTCGGCGAAGCGGTAGGCGACATGGGCGAAGAGGATGGTGGGCTTCTCGGGCAGCATGGCGCTTCTCCAGGTCTCAGCCGCGCGCAAGAAGGGCGCGCGCCAGGCGGTCGAACTCGGCGATCGAGAGCGTCTCGGCGCGGCGGTCCCCGGCGATGCCGGCGGCGGCGAGCAGGGCTTCCGCGTCGCCGAGCGATTTCAGTGCGCCGCGCAGCATCTTGCGGCGCTGCCCGAAGGCGGCGGCGGTGACGCGCTCCATCGTGGCGAACAGGGCAGGGCCGGGGTCCTCCGCATGCGGCACGAAGCCGACCACCGCGGAATACACGCGCGGCGGCGGCCGAAACGCGCCGGGCGGCAGGGTCAGCAGAAGCGCGCAGCGGCAGCGCCATTGCGCCAGCACGCCGAGCCTTCCGTACATCGCCGTCCCCGGCGCCGCGGTGATCCGCTCGGCGACCTCCTGCTGGAACATCAGCGTCATGGAGGCGATGGCGGCCGCCTGGCGCAGCCAGCCGACGAGCAGCGGCGTCGCGACGTTGTAGGGCAGGTTCGCCACGATGCGCCGGGGCGGCGGCAGCGCGGCCGCGACATCCACCGTGAGCGCATCGGCCTCCCGCACCTCCAGCCGTCCGGGATGCGCGGCGGCGAGCTCCGCAAGCGCCGCGACCGCGCGGCGGTCCAGCTCCACCGCGAGCACCTTCGCCGCCCCGGTCGCCAGCAGCGCGCGGGTGAGCCCGCCCGGTCCCGGCCCCACTTCGAGGACCTGCGCGCCGTCGAGCGGCCCGGCCAGCGCCGCGATCCGCGTGCAGAGGCCGGAATCGAGCAGGAAATGCTGGCCGAGCGACTTCCGGGGTTCGAGCCCGTGGCGGGCGATGGTCTCTGCCAGGGAAGCGGGTTCGGGCGTCATGCCGGCCCCTCGCCCTCGCGCCCCCCGCGCGCCGGGTCGGGGATCGCGCGGCTCAGGATTGCCGCATCTCGATCTGCGCGCGGCGGCGCAGCTCGCGCTGCGTCTGGCGGGAGAGCAGCTCGGCGCGCTCGCGCACGATCTGGCTGCGCGCCATCTCCGGCGTGATCTCCGCCTCGTTGCGCCGCTCGCGCGAGCAGACCATCAGCACCAGGATGCCATCCGGGGCGATGATCGGCTGGCTGGCGCGGCCGACCGGCAGCGACGCCACCATGGCGCGGAGCTGGGGCGGGTTCAGCGATTCCTGCCGGACCTGGCCCGGATCCACGGGCCGGTCGCCACCCTGCGCGCGGGCCGCGGCCTCCATCGCCTCGCAGCTGCGCGCCGAATTGCCGAGCGCCTGGGCGCGTTCCAGCTGCTGGATCTGCTGCGGCGTCGGCGTGTTCGGCACCAGCGGGGAGGAGAAGCCGAAGAACACCTGGCGCAGCGTGAGCATCGTCGCCTCGTCGCGCCCCACCTCGCGCCGGCCGCGCAGCGCGACGATCTGGAAGCCGCCGGGCACGCGCATCGCGTTGCTGATCGCGCCCACCGGCATGATGGGGACGATGCGGGCGATCTCCGAGTCCAGCGCCTCGGCGCCCACCCAGCCGAGATCGCCGCCCTGCAGCGCCGATTGCGCCTGGCTGAACTGCGTCGCGACGATGGGGAAGGGCGCGCCGGCGCGGAGCTGGCCGACCACGTCGTCCACGAAACGCCGCACTTCGGGCTCCTCCGCGGGGTCGTCGAGCGGGATGAAGATCTCCGAGACCAGGTATTCCTGCTGGCCGGTGCGGGCGCGCTGGGCGGCGATCCAGTCATTCACCTCCGCCTCGCTGGGCTCGGCCTGGCTGCCGAGGAGCGTGCGGAGGAGCCTCGCCCACCCGATCTGGGCGCGAAGCTGGTCGTAGAGGGCGCGCGGCTCGACCCCGGCGCGGCGGAGCTGGGCCACCAGGCCGCCCGGCGGCAGGTTGTTGCGGCGCTCGAGATCCTGCAGCGCCGCGGCGACGTCGTTGTCGCCCACCGGGATGCGGCGGCGCCGCACCTCCTGCAGCCGCAGCCGCTCATCGATCAGCAGGCGCGTCACCTGCGGCGTCAGCCGCTCCAGCGATTGCTGGGAGGGCGCGATGCCGGCGTTGATGGCGAAGAGCCGCCGCCGCGCCTCGATCTCGGCGGTGGTCACGATGTCGCCATTGACCACCGCGACGATGCGGTTGGTCTGGGCCGCCGCCGGCGGGGCAGCCATCCCGGAGGACAGCAGGGCGGCCAGGAGCAGGGCTCGGAACAGCGGGCGCATCGCGCTGTGTTAGGGGCAGGCGGCCCGTGAGGGAAGGGGCCGACCGCCCCCGCCCCCGGCAATCGGGCCGCGAAGCGGCCCCGCGCACAGACCGACCGCGACGCCGGGCGCGCCAGCGCGTCACGCCGGAGGCGTGCCTTCGGCACGACGGCGCGCAAGCCAAGGCGGCGGAGGCGTCACGCCAGAGGCGTGCCTTCGGCACGACGCCCGGCGCCTGAGGCTGATTGGTTTGGACCCTAAAGCGCCCTTATCCCGAAATCCCCGATGGTCTTCAACGTCACCCGGAAGAGCAGCATCGTCGAGCCGGGCACTTCCCGCGTCGTCCCCGGCTCCTCCGCCCAGCGGCGGATGAAGCGGGTCTCGAAGACGAAGCACTCATCCTCGTAGGTGATGGCGGCCTGCGCCGCCACCGGCCGCTCCTCGGCGCGGTCGTAGCGGCCGAAGGCGCCGAGGCGCCAATACTCGTTCACCCGCAGCACCCCGCCCAGGCTCCACTCATCCCGCTTGCGGTAGGCGGCGTTCGGGGGCGGGTCGCTGCCGAGATAGCCGGCAGTGATCGAGAGCGGGCCGCGGAAGGCGCTCGCCGAGACGTCCCACAGGCGCTGCTCGCCGCTCTCGCCATCCAGCCGGGTGCGGCCCAGCACCTCGAACCAGGGGACCGGCGCGAGTCGGGCGCGCGCCACCCAGTCCGATTCCCGCCGTTCCAGCCCCGAGCCGACCGGGAACAGCGCCTCGTCGCTCGCCCGGATGCTGCGGCCCACCAGGCCCTCTAGCTGGCCGCCATTGGGGAAGAGCCAGGCGCCGCGCAGGGCGGCGTCCACCCGCGTGCCGCCTTCCTGCCGGTCGCGGCCGGGATAGCGGTTCAGCTCGAACAGGGTCGCGTCGGTGAACTCGAGGTCGAGGCTGTCCTCGGGGGGGATGTCGAGCTGGCGCCCGGTGTTCGGCCCGGTCACCACCTGCACGCGCGGCTCGATGAGCTGGCTGCCCCATTCCCCCGCGGGGCGCACCAGCGGCCAGCGCACATCCACCGCGCCGCGGGCATTGGCGTTGGTCCAGCTCCCATCCTGGTCCGGCGGCCCGAAGAAGGGGGCGAGGTTGATGCCCTGCGCCTGGCCCACCAGCAGGTCCGTGCGGCCGCGGAACGTCCAGATCTCGCCGAACCGGCCGAGCAGCGGCAGCTCGTAGCCGGCGCGGGTGGCGACGCGGCGCGATTCGGCGCCCTGGCTCCGCCACAGCGAGTAGCCCTGGGTGTCCAGTGTGAGTCGCCCGCCCAGCGTGTCGCGCGGAAACACCCATTCGGCGTAGCCGAAGGGCAGGACGTAGGGGATCGAGGAGGTCCCCTGCCGCGTCAGCAGCGCCTGGTAGTAGCGGGTGTCGAGCCGGGCATAGCCCTCGATCCCCCAGAAGCCTTCGAGGAAGGCGGTGGAGGTCAGCACCTGCGGCGCGCCGTAGCGGTAGGCACGCATGTAATCGCGCGAGGAGGCGCGGTCGAGCACGGCGCCGGCGCGCCAATTGGCGTCGAGGTCGAACAGGCTGCGCGCGCGGATGTTCCAGCCGATGCCCTCCTGGTCCACGTCGTCCGTGCCGAGATGCCCGACGGAGCCTTCGAGGGCGAAGACGCCGGTGTTGAAGCGCCGGCGATAGACCAGGCCAAGATTGCCGTATTGCCGCGTCGAGAGCTGGGCGGAGATCGTCGCGTCCGACTGCTCGTCGATCGCCCAGTAATAGGGCTGCTCCCAGAACCCGCCGAGCAGCCGGCTGATGCCGAAGCTCGGCGAGAGGAAGCCCGAGGCGCGCGGCGCGCCGGGCGCGGCGTGGCTCAGATAGGGCGTGTAGAGCACCGGCACGCCGGCGATCTCGAGCGCCGCGTCGCGGTGGCGCACCCGCTGCTCGTCCGAATGCAGGCTCGAGATGCGCGAGCGGAGCTGCCAGAGCGGCGGGCGGGTCGGGTCGTCGGCGCAGAGGTTGCAGGGCGAATAGACGACGCGGGCGAGGTCGGTGATCCGGCCATCGGTGCGCCGCCCGCCATTCGCGGCGACGCGCGTGTTCTCCGCCAGCAGGCCGCGCAGACCCTCCAGCACGGCATCGCGCATGCCGCCGGCGAGTTCGGCGCGGTCGGCGAAGAAGACCTGGCCGTCCGGCTCGATCATCACGACATTGCCCTCGGCCGTCGCGACGCCGGTGTTGCGGTCATAGGTGAAGCGGTCGGCGCGGAGCACCCGCTGCCCCTGCCAGGCCTCGACGCGGCCGCGCGCGGTGACGAGGTTGGCATTCTGGTCGAACTCCACCTCCTCGGCGGTGAAGGTCACCGGCTCGTTGGAGGGTTGCGGCCCGCCCAGGCCGAGCACGCCCTGGCCCAGCGCGGGGCCAGCCAGCATGGCGAGGACAGCGGCGATCCAGCGTCTTCTCACCCGTCCTCCAGATGCAGCAGCAGCGCCAGCGCGAGCAGCAGCCCCGAGACCGCCGGCGCCCAGGCCGCGAGCACCACGGGCAGCGAACCGGCCTCGCCGAACTCGTTGCTCACGCGATCCACGACGAACAGGGCGAACCCGGCGGCGACCCCGGCGGCGATCATCTGCGCGACCCCGCCGCGGCGATTGTGCCGCATCGAGAAGCCGGCCGCCAGCAGCGCCATCGCGAGCGTCAGCACCGGCAGCGCCAGCAGCGACTGGAACTGGATGCGGTGGCGCACGGCGGAGAAGCCGGCCTCCTCCAGCACCGCGATGAAGCCGGGCAGGGACCAGAAGCCGAGCGTCTCGGGCGAGGCGAAGCTTTCCTCGATGCGGCTGGCCGTGAGCTCGGTCGGCAGCGCGATCCGCTCGGGCGGGCCGGCGCGGCGGTCCGGCCCGAATCGCACCGCGTCCTCCAGCAGCCAGGACCCGTCCTCCAGCCGGGCGCGCGGCGCCTCGATGCGCCCGAGCGGCCGGTCATCCCCGCCGATGCGCCAGACGGTCACGCCATGCAGCTCGAAGCGCGGCGGGCCACGGCCCGATTCCGGGGGCCTGAGGCCGGCCGGCCGCCCCGCCAGGATCGCCACGCCTTGCGGATCGAGTTCCCGATCTGCCTGGCGCAGCCAGAGCCTGCCGCCCGCCAGCGAGGACATGCCCCCGCCGGTGCGGAGAAAACTCTGGTCCATCCGCTCGGCGCGCGCGAGCAGCATGGAGGAGACCGGGGAGAGCCCGGTCACCGCCGCGGTGCCGAGGATCAGCGCCACCAGCGCCGGCCCGGTCAGGAAGCCCCAGGCCGAGACGCCGGCCGCGCGCGCCACGATCAGCTCGGAGGATCGCGTGAGTCGCCAAAAGGCGACGATGCCGCCGAGCAGGATGGCGAAGGGCAGGAGCTGCAGCGCGACGAAGGGCAGGCGCAGCGCCGCGATGGCGGCGGGGATGTTGAAGCCGACATCCGGCCGGCTCGCGGCGCGGCGCAGCAGCTCGATGAAGTCGAACAGCGCGACGAGGCCGGTCAGCGCGGCAAGCATGATCAGCGTCGCTGCCAGGAACCCGCGCGCGACGTAGTAGGTGAGGGTGGGGGTGAGCGTCATGCGGCGGAGGGCATGCGTGCCCTCGGCTTCGGCAGGCCGGGCGCGCCGACGAGCCACCACCAGGCGACCGCCCCTGGCGCCAGCGCATGCGCCCAGATCATCCAGACGAAGGCGTTGTCGCGCGTCGCGAGGTTGCCGATCGTCAGCCCGACTGCGAGCAGCCCCACCGTGATCCCGACGCCGATCGCGAGCCGCGCGCCGCCGCCGTGGCGGCGGAACTGCCCGGTGAGCGCGACGGCCAGCCCCACCAGCGCGTAGGACAGCGCGGTGAGCGGCGCCGAGAGGCGCTGATGCGCCTCCGCATAGAAACGGGCCAGATCGCGCGGGCGGAGGCCCTCGGCGGGGTCGGGGTCGAGCAGCTCCGCCACGCTGCGCTCCCGCGAATCGCGGGAGCGCACTTCCTCCTGCCTGGTGGCGCGGGCGAGGTCGAGGCTGTTCTCGGCGAAGGTCAGCACGGTCAGCCGCGGCGGCTGCCCCGGCGGGCGTTCGAGCTGCTGGCGCACGCCGTTCAGCAGCACCACGCGCGGGCCGAGCGGCGCCGAGGTGATGCGCCCCTGCTCGGCGATGATGGTGACCGGCTGGCCGGCATCCCGCTCGTCATGCACGAGGATGCCGCGCAGCGTGCCGTCCCGGTCGCGGGCGCGGGCATAGACGGTGAGGTCGTTGCCGACCGAGGAGAACACGCCTTCCTGCAGCAGGATCGCCGCCATCTGGTTGCGGATCTCGAACTGCCACATGCGGAAGGCGCCGTGGGTGAGCGGCACGAGCCAGAGGTTGAGCAGGTAGCCGAGGCCGACCGCTGCCAGCGCCACCATCAGCCCCGGCCGCGCGAGCCTGGCCTGCGAGAGCCCGGCCGCGCGCATCACCACGATCTCGCGGTCGGTGTTCATGCGCACATAGACGAAGAGCACGACGATGAAGGTGGTGATCGGCAGGATCACCACGATGAATCCGGGCAGCATCAGCGAGGTGAGTTCCAGGAACACCACCAGCGAAAGGCCGCGGTCGAGCACCAGTTCGATGAAGCGCAGCGACTGGGTGAGCCAGACGAGCGCGGCGAGTCCGGCGGTGACGGCGAGGAGCCCCGCAGCCAGCTGGCCGAGGATGTAGCGGTCGATCTTCGTCATGCCGCAGGCAACGGCCTGGCTTGCGCGCCGACGCGCCGTTGCGATGGCGGGTGGGGTTGCGCCGCGCGCGGGGCCGCGTTCGCGGCCCTTTGCCGTCCCCGCCACCCGGTCACGGCAGCACCTTCCCCGGATTCAGGATGCCCCGCGGGTCCAGCGCGCGCTTGATCGCCTGCATCGCCGCAAGCTCGGGCCCGCCGCGCCAGCTTTCCATCATGTCGGTCTTGAGCCGCCCGATGCCGTGCTCTGCGCTGAACGACCCGTCCAGGTCGCGCACCACCTCGTTCACGCAATCCATGATGTCGTGGCTGCGCGCGAGGAACGCCTCGGGGTCCATCCCCTTGGGCTGCTGCAGGTTCATGTGGATGTTGCCGTCGCCGATATGGCCGAAGGGCACCGGGCGGCTGCCGGGGATCAGCGCGACCAGCGCGGCCGAGCAGCGCGTGATCAGCTCCGGTACCCTGGAAACCGGCACGGACACATCGTTCTTCACGGACGCGCCCTCGCGCTTCTGGGCCTCCGGATGCTCCTCCCGGATGCGCCAGAGTTTTCGCGCCTGCGCGTCGGATTCGGCGATGACGGCATCCACCACCTCGCCCGCCTCCATCGCCTCGGCGAGCACCGTCTCGGCGAGCTCGCGCAGCCCGGCGTCGGGCCGCGGCGAGGCGAGGTCCACCAGCACGTAATGCGCCGCCGGGGCGGCAAAGGGGATGCTCACCCCCTCGACATGCTTCACGCAGAAATCCACGCCGGTGCCCGACATGTATTCGAAGGCGCGCACCGCGCTCTCGTCGCGGTCCCGGAAGCGGCGGAACAGGCCGAGTGCCGCCGCCTCGTCCGCCACCGCGCAGAAGGCCAGCGCCGTCTGCCGCGCGCGGGGGAACAGCCGCAGCGTCGCCGCCGTGATGATTCCGAGCGTGCCCTCGGCGCCCACCAGCAGGTGGCGCAGCGCGTAGCCGGTGTTGTCCTTGCGGAGCCGTCGCAGCCCGTTCCAGACGGAGCCGTCCGGCAGCACCGCTTCGAGGCCGAGCATCAGCTCGCGCGCATTGCCGTAGCGCACCGTGGTGTTGCCGCCGGCATTGGTCGAGAGCACGCCGCCGATGGTCGCCGTCCCCTCCGCGCCGAGGCTCAGAGGAAAGAGCGCGCCGGCGGCCTCGGCGGCGTCCTGCGCCGCCTTCAGCACCACGCCGGCCTCGGCCGTCATCGTCATGTCGGTGGCGTCGAGGTCGCGAATGCGGTTGAGGCGCGTCAGCGCCACCACCAGGTGCCGTCCGCTCTCATCCGGCACCGCGCCGCCGACCATGGAGGTGTTGCCGCCCTGCACCGTGATCGGCGTGCCCGTTCCGGCGCAGAGCCGCACGACCTCGGCGACCTCCGCGGTCGAGCCCGGCCGGGCGACGGCCAGCGCCGCGCCGCGATAGAGGCCGCGCCAGTCGGAGAGATGGGGGGCGAGGTCGGCCGCCTCGGTCAGCAGGCCGCGCGGCCCGAGGATCGCGCGCAGGCGGTCCAGGAAGGCCGCCGAGGGCAGGGCGTCTGGCATGGGCCCCGTCATACAGGCCTGCCCGAGTTAGAGGAACAGCGCCCCCGCCACCGCGCCCACCCCCAGAACCCAGAGCGGACTCCAATCGGTCCGCCAGACGAACAGGGTGGAGCCGATGGTGACCGCGACCGCGAGCCAGCCCACCGCCGAGGCCTGGCCCAGGATGATCCCGGAGGCGAGGATCAGCCCGACCGCGATCGGCACCAGCCCCTTCTCGACGATGCGCAGCCCCCGGCTGCCGGCGAGGCGGGTCCGCACCCGAAAGAAGCCATAGGCCAGCACGCCGGCCGGCACGGTCATGGCGGCGGTGGCGACCAGCATTCCGGCGAGCCCCGCCACCTGCCAGCCGATCAGCCCGACGACCAGCACATTCGGCCCCGGCGCCGCCTGGGCCAGCGCGAAGAGCTGGGCGAAGCGCGCATCGCTCATCCAGCCATGCACGTCCACGACCAGCCGGTTCATCTCCGGCACGACCGCGATGCCGCCGCCCACCGCGATCAGCGAGATGGACAGGAACCCGATCGCGAGCTGCCAGAGCACGTCGCCGCCGTCGTTCATCGCTTCTGCATGCCCCACCAGGCCGCCGCCATGCCGAAGGGCGCAAGCCCGAGCACGATCAGCGGCAGCGGCAGCCGCAGCCAGGCCGCGCCGAGCAGCGCCGCGACGCCGACCGCCAGCACCGGCGGGGGCGGCCGGAGCTTGCCCACCATCTTGAGCGCGGTGCCGATGATCATGCCCGCCGCGGCGGCCGCGACGCCGGCGAGCGTCGCCTTCACGATCGCGATCTCGCCCCAGCGGTCATGCGCCGCCGCGAGCAGGATCAGCACCGCCAGCGGCCCGCCGAACAGGCTGAGCGGCGCGACGATCGCGCCCAGCGCGCCATGCCAGCGTTCCCCGAGCGCGATCGACACGTTCAGCGCATTCGGCCCCGGCAGCGCCTGGCCGAGGCCGAGCGTCTCGGCATACTCCTGGTCGGAGAGCCAGCGCCGCTCCTCGACGATGACGCGCCGCGCCCAGGCATTGACGCCGCCGAAGCCGATCAGGCCGATGCGGAGATAGGTGAGGGCGAGTTGCGGGAGAGTCGGGGGCGGCGGCGCGGCGGACATCGCCGCAACGGAGCGCGCCGGCGAAGCTGGATCAAGCTCGCGAGGACGCATGCCTTGCTCCGTGGGGCCGCAGGGCTAGCCCCGGGGCGCCGCCGCCCGTTCCAAGCGGTCGTTGATCGCCGCGCCCAGCCCCGATTCGGGCACCGCCATCGCCGCGATCCGCTTGAGGCCCAACCGCTTCCCCTCCGAATCCAGCCAGCGGAGCCCGGCGAAGAGCCGGGACGCCGCCTCCACGACATCGCCGCCCGGCGAGAGGTTCCACAGCGCGCCCGCGCCCGGCAGTGGGGCCTCGCCGAAGGCGAGCAGCGCCTCATCTGCCGCCACCGCGGTCGCGCCCAGCCTCACCGGCAGCGCGGGCGCGTAGTGGGAGAGCAGCATGCCCGGGCTGCGCAGCGTCCGGGATGCCTCGCCCGCCGCGACCGGCAGCGGCCGCCCCACCGGGCCGATCACCGCCTCGATCGCCTCCACCGGCACGCCGCCCGGGCGCAGCAGCACCGCGCCGCGCGAGGTCAGGTCCAGCACGGTGCTCTCGAGCCCCACCGCGCAGGGGCCGCCATCCAGCACCGCGGCGATCCGGCCCGACAACTCCGCGAGGACATGCGCGGGCGTGGTCGGGCTCACGCCGCCGGAGCGGTTCGCCGAGGGGGCGGCGACCGGGCGCGCGACCTGGCGCAGCAGGTCCAGCGCCAGCGGATGTGCCGGCACCCGCACCGCCAGCGTGTCCAGCCCCGCCCCGGCCAGCAGATCGACGCGGCAGCCCGGCCGGCGTGGCAGCACCAGGCTCAGCGGCCCCGGCCAGAAGCGCGCGGCCAGCGCGCGGGCACGATCATCGGCCACCACCTCGGCGAAGGCGGCGTCGGCGTCAGGGTAGTGGCAGATCAGCGGGTTGAAATGCGGCCGCCCCTTGGCCGCGAAGATCGCCGCCACCGCCCGCCCATTCCAGGCATCGCCGCCCAGGCCATAGACGGTCTCGGTCGGGAAGGCGACGAGCTCGCCCGCGCGCAGCAGCGCGGCGGCCGCCGCCGGATCGGTCAACAGGCGCGTCATGGCGGGCACTTAGCCGCCGCGCCGTTGCGATGATAGGCTTGCGGGACTCGCCACGCAGCACGGACCCCGCCCGCATGCCCGACATCACCTTCGTGAAGCCCGCCTTGCCCAAGGGCGGCACGCTCGCGCTGCCGCTCGCGGAAGGCGCGGCGCTCGCCGGGCTCGCGAAGGAAGCCGATGCCGCCGCCAGCGGCGCCATCGCCAAGGCGCTGGAGGCCGCCGGCTTCAAGGGGCGCAAGGGGCAGGCGACCACCCTCTGGGCGATCGGCGGCTACGCCAAGGTCGTAGCGGTGGGCCTCGGCAAGGACATCACCCCCGAAGCCGTCGAGGCCGCCGGCGGCGCGCTGGCCCCGGCGCTCGCGCAGGACCGCGAGGCGCTGGTCGCCGCCGACGGGCTCGACGCCGCCCTCGCCGCCCAGCTCGGCTTCGGCGCGCTGCTGCGCGCCTGGCGCTTCGACCGCTACCGCACGAAGGAGAAGGAGGAGGACAAGCCGAAGCTCGAGCGCCTCGCCATCGCGACGCCGAACGCCGCGGCGGCGAAATCCGCCTTCGCCCCGCTGCGCGCCATCGCCGAGGGCGTGTTCCTGGCGCGCGAACTGGTGAGCGAGCCGCCGAACATCCTCCACCCCACGGAGTTCGCGGATCGTTGCAAGGGGCTCGAACGGCTCGGCGTGGAGGTCGAGATCCTGGGGCCCAAGGAGATGAAGCGCCTCGGCTTCGGCGCGCTGCTCGGCGTGGCGCAGGGCTCCGCGCAGGAGCCGCGGATGGTCGTGATGCAGTGGAAGGGCGCGCCGCGCGGGAAGAAGCGCAAGCCGCTCATGCTGGTCGGCAAGGGTGTCACCTTCGACACCGGCGGCATCTCCATCAAGCCCGCCGCCGGGATGGAGGACATGAAGTGGGACATGGCCGGCGCCGGCGCCGTGGTCGGCGCGATGGCCGCGATCGCGGGACGCAAGGCCAAGGCTGACGTCATCGCCCTCGTCGGGCTGGTGGAGAACATGCCCTCCGGCACCGCGCAGCGGCCCGGCGACGTGGTGAAGACCCATTCCGGCCAGACGGTGGAAGTCATCAACACCGATGCCGAAGGCCGCCTCGTCCTCGCCGACGTCATCTGGTACGGCCAGGAGCGCTTCGATCCGAGCGGCATCGTGGACCTCGCCACGCTGACCGGCGCCATCATCATCGCGCTCGGCCATGAGCATGCCGGGCTGTTCAGCAATGATGACGAGCTCGCGCAGCGCGTGATGGCGGCCGGCGCCGCGGTGGGCGAGGCCTGCTGGCGCATGCCGCTCGGCGAGCCCTATGACAAGCAGATCAAGTCCGAGATCGCCGACATGAAGAATGTCGGCGGCCGGCCGGGCGGCTCGATCACCGCGGCGCAGTTCATCCAGCGCTTCGTCAACGGGAAGCCCTGGGTGCATCTCGACATCGCGGGCACGGCCTGGAGCGGCAAGGACAAGCCCACCGTGCCGAAGGGTGCCACCGCCTTCGGCGTGCGGCTGCTGGACCGGCTCGTGAAGGATGTGGGCGAGGAAGGCTGAGGCCCCTCCCATGATCCAGGTGCGGTTCCGGCGCGGCATGCCGGACGCCGCGCTGCCGAGCGTGTGGCCGCGTGCTCCGGGTGTGCCGCTGCCCGAGGGCTTCGCCGCGGTGGCCGAGGCGAGGCACTACCGCGCCGAACCGGGCGAGATCATCGAGGCCGCGCAGGCGCCGCGCCGCTGCGTCATCGGCATCGGCGCGGGCGCGCGGCTCGATCTGGAACGCGCCGGCGCGGCGGCGGCGCGCCACCTCGCGGAGTCGCCGCACCTGCTCTGCGATGCGCGCGGGCTGGCGCCTTCGCAGGCCGTGCACTTCGCCGCCGGGGTCGCGCTCGGTGCCTGGCGCTTCGACGCGCATCGCACGCGCGGCGTCGAGCCCGGGCTCGCGCGGCTGACGCTGCTCGTCGCCGATCCCACCGCCGCGCGCGCCGCCTGGGAGCAGGCGGGCGCCGCGGTGCAGGGCTGCCTTCTGGCGCGCGAGCTGGTCGCGGAGCCGGCGAACATCCTGACCACGCGCCGCTTCGCGCACCGTCTGGAAAGGCTCGCCGAGCATGGCATCGCGGTGGACGTGCTGGGCCGCGAGAGGCTGCGGCGCGCCGGCTTCGGCGGGCTGCTCGCGGTGGGCCAGGGCAGCCGCTTCCCGCCGCGGCTCGCGGTGCTGCGCTGGCGCGGCAGCTTCGACGCGCCGCCCATCGCCTTCATCGGCAAGGGCATCGTCTTCGACACCGGCGGCGTCTCGATCAAGCCGGCGAAGGGCATGGCGAGCATGCGCGCCGACATGGCGGGTGCCGCCGCCTGCGCCGGCGCGATGCTGGCGCTCGCGCTGCGACGATCGCCCGCGCCGGCGGTCGCGGTGCTCGCCCTTGCCGAGAACGCCGTCGGCGCCGCGAGCTACCGGCCGGGCGACGTGCTGCGCATGCACTCGGGCCGCACGGTCGAGGTGGTGGATACCGATGCCGAGGGCCGCCTGGTGCTCGCGGACGCGCTGCACTTCGCGCGCACGCGCTTCCGGCCGCGCGCGATGGTGGACCTCGCGACGCTCACCGGATCGGTCGTCACCGCGCTGGGCCATCACCGCGCCGGCCTGTTCGGCAACGACGCCGCCCTGATGGCCGCGCTCTCGGCGTGCGGCGAGGCGGTGGGCGAGCCGCTCTGGCCGCTGCCGATCGGCGAGCGCCACCGCGCGGACCTCGATTCCGACATCGCCGACCTGCGGCAATGCGCCCCGAGCGCGCGCGGCGAGGGCGGCTGGCCCGCGCGCTTCCTTCCCGATGCCTGCCACGCCGCGGCCTTCCTGCGGGAATTCGCCGGCGACGGCGCCTGGGCGCATCTCGACATCGCCGGGGTGGACACGCAGGACGCGGCGCATGCGCTCGGCCCCGCCGGCCCGACCGGCTTCGGCGTGCGCCTGCTGGACGCGCTGGTCGCGGCCGGCTTCGAGGAGCCGGAGCATCACGCCGCGCCTTGAAGGCCGAGCGGCGGTGTGTATGTATGGGAAAACTGATACACATCGGTGGTCCATGCGCACCAACATCGAGATTGACGACAAGCTGATGGCCGCGGTGCTGAAGGAAACCGGCCTCCCCACCAAGCGCGCCGCCGTGGAGGAAGCCCTGAAGCTGCTCCTCCGCGTGCGCCGCCAGGGCCGCATCCGTGCGCTGCGTGGTCTCGGTTGGGAGGGCAATCTGGAGGAAAGCCGCACCTCGTGATCGTGGTGGATACCTCGGTGTGGGTGGACCATCTCCGCGACATCCCAAGCCCGGAGGCGCTGCTTCTCGACACGCTGCTCGATCGCGAGCCCATCGTCGTCGGTGACCTGATCCTCTGCGAGGTGCTGAACGGCGTGCCGGGCGAGGCCGCCGCTCGGCGTGCGAAATCCATGTTGCGGGAGTTCCGGATCGAGCGGATGGTGGATGACACGATCGCCGTCGAGGCGGCCCGCCACGTTCGCGCGCTGCGTCGCCAAGGCATCACGATCCGCAAGACGATGGACCTGCTGATCGGCACCTGGTGCATCCGCCACCGGCATGATCTGCTCCACCGTGATCGCGACTACGACGCGATGGAGCAGCATCTCGGCCTCCGCGTCGTGCATCCCTGATGGCCGAATACGGCTTCTACCACCTCACCCGCACGCCGCTGGAGCGCGCCCTGCCGCAGCTGCTGGGCCGCGTGCTCGCCGCCGGCGGGCGGGCGATGGTGCTGTGCGGCTCGCGCGAGCGGCTGGAGGCGCTGGATGCCGCGCTCTGGTCCTCGGGCGAGCCGGATTGGCTGCCGCACGGCACACCCGCCACGGGCCATGCGGCCCTCCAGCCGATCTGGCTCACCACCGAGGATGCGGGAGAGGCGGGCGCGCCGAACGGCGCGCGCTTCCTGTTCCTGCTGGAGGGCACGACCTCGGCCCGGCTCGATGCCTTCGATCGCGTGCTCGACCTGTTCGACGGCGCCGATGCGGAGGCCGTCGCGGCCGCGCGGGAACGCTGGCGCGCCGCGAAGGAGGCCGGGCACGCGCTGACCTATTGGCGCCAGGCCGCGAAGGGCTGGGAGAAGGCTGGCTGACCGTTTCGCCGCGATTTCGCGCCTCTTTCGGGACACCGGCTCACGCCTGATGCCAGCATCGCGGCCGCACCCGATACCCGGGAGGAGGCCGCCATGACGATCACCAGCCACATCCTCGACGGCGTCAGCTTCGACCGAAGCAGCCACATCGGCGGCGCGATCACGCCGCGCTTCCTGGTCCTGCACTACACCGCCGGCGGCAGCGCCGCGGGCTCGGTCCGCGCGATCGCGGAGCGCGGCCTCTCCGCCCATCTCTTCGTGGACCGCGACGGAAGCGTGATCCAGACCGTGCCCTTCAACATCATGGCGCTGCATGCCGGCCAGTCGCGCTGGCGGGGCGTGCAGGACCTGAACCGCCATTCCATCGGCATCGAGATCGCCAATCTCGGCTGGCTCGATCGCCGGGTCGCCGGCGGCTGGACGCGGGACGGGATCGGCCGCGCGATCCCCGCGAGCGAGGTGATCGTCGCGCGCCACAAGAAGGGCGGCGCTGAGATGGCGTGGGAGGTCTTCCCCGAGCCGCAGCTCCGGGCGGTGGAGAGGCTCGCCGCCCTGATCCTCGCTTCCTATCCCACCATCGAGGAGGTCGTCGGCCATGACGACATCTCGCTCTCCGGCAAGGTGGATCCGGGCCCGGCCTTCCCGATGGAGCGGTTCCAGGCGATCCGCGCCGGCGCCGTCAGCGCGTGACGCGGCTCAATCCTCCAGCTTCACCCCGGTGAGCTGCACCATCTCCGCCCAGCGCGCGACCTCCGCGCGCTGGAAGGCGGCGAAGGGCGCGGGCGCCAGCGGGTCCAGCGTGAAGCCGGCGGCCGCCAGCCGGCGCTGCACCTCGGCCTCGTTCAGCGTGCCAAGGAAGGCGCCGGCGAGCCGCTCCGCCGCCGCCGCCGGCAGGCCAGGCGGGCCGAACAGGCCGAACCAGGCATCCACCGCCATGTAGGGCACGCCCGCCTCCTCCGTCGTCGGGATGTCGGGAAAGCTCTCGACGCGGCGCGGCGCGCCGATGGACAGCGCCCGCAGCCGCCCGTCGCGGATCAGCCCGGCGACCGTCGGGAAGGTCGAGACGTAGAAATCCACCACCCCCGCCACGGTGTCCGTCGCCGCCGGCGCGGCGCCGCGATAGGGCACATGCGTCGCCGTCATGCCGGAGCGCCGGACGAAGGTCTCGGCGATGACATGGCTCGCGGAGCCGGCCTGGGAGGAGGCGTAGGTCACGCGGCCGCCATTGCGGCCCTTCGCCTGGAGTTCCGCCATCGTGCGCGGCTGCGCATTCGCCGCCACCACCGTCGCGTGATGCACCCTGCCGAGCTTGGCGATGGGGGTGAAGCCATCCACCACGTGGAAGGGCAGCCGCGCCATCATCGCCTGGTTCGAGGCATGCGTCTGGTTGTGCCCGAGCACGATGGTGAGCCCATCCGGCGCCGCCCGATGCGCGGCTTCCGAGCCGATCACGCCGCCCGCACCCGCGCGGTTGTCCACCACCACCGGCTGCCCGAGCGCCGTCGCGGCGCGTTCCCCCGTGACGCGGGCGAGGATGTCGGTCGGCCCACCCGGCGGCGCCGGCACGATGAGCCGGATGGCGCGATCCTGCGCGCGGCCGACCCGCGGCAGGGCGAGGGCGGCGGCCAGGCCGGCGAGCGCGCGGCGCGAAACGATCATCATGGTCTCCTCCCGGGGGGCTTCATGGCCCAGCGTCTCGCGCCCCGCTCGAGGCAGGTCAAGTCACCGTGTGACAGCGCACGCGATGGTTGCAGCGGCCGGGCGCGCTCTGGCAATCTTCCAATCATCCAACGCCCTGGGGAGGGCATTGTCATGATGGAACAGCTTGCCGCGCCGCCCGAGGCGCCGAAGCCCGCAACGCCGCCTCTCGCCGCCATGCCGGAACCAGCCACCAGCCGTGCGCTCTGGCCCACCTTCATGCGCCGCACGCTCTCGGAAGACCTGCTCCGCCAGCCGCCGCGCAAGCCGGACGCCTGATCACCGCGATGGTTCGGGCGCGGCCTGGCCGAGCCCGAAGATGCCCCTGAGGAAACCCGGCGTCAGCGCCGCGAGCGGGTTCACGCTCACCTGCGGGTCGTCCATCGCGCCGCTCAGGCGGAAGGTCGCGGCGAAGACACCGCCGCCGGTCTCCGGGGAGAAGATGCGCCCCAGCAGCGGGATGTTCCCGAGCAGCGAGTTGAGGATGTAGGCGGGCACGATCGTCCCCTCCATCGCCAGCCGCCGCCGGCGCCGGTCCAGCGTGCCCTTCGCGGTGATCCCGAGCGAGGCGCTGAACGCCCGCGCCTCCTCGAGCGTGAGCGTGTCCGGGGTCAGGGTGAAGGGCGCGACCATGCGCACGAAGGTGAGCCCCGGGCCGGACAGCGCCTCCACCAGGCCGAACAGCGTCATCGCCTGCAACAGCTTGGCGAAGCCGGGCGCGTTGCGCACCGAGAACTCATCCATCTCCGCCTGGCCCCTGAGCGGCGCGCCCGGCGCGTCATGCGCGTAGCTGCCGCTCACCCTGAGCCGGCCGCCGGCCAGGTGCTCCAGGATGCCGAAGGCGCCGAGCAGCGCGCCGGCATCCTCGGCGGTCAGCGTCAGCGACCGCCCCGGCCGGCCCTGGCCGTGCGGCGCGATCAGCGCCTCGAACGGCCCGCGCGGCCCCGCCCTGCCGGCGAGCCGCCCGTCCTGCACCACGCCGCGCCCATCCACGCGGACCCGCGCCTCCACCGCCGCGATCTCGCGCTGCGGGCCGAGCAGCACGCGGTCGAACCGCCCTTCGATCGCGAAGGCGGGGCCGGCCTGGCTCGCCGCCGGCGGGGCGGCCGCCGGCGTCTCCTCCGCCATGGTGCGGCGCATGTCGAGCACGGGGCCGCGCAAGGCGAGGCGCCAGGGCCCGCCGGCACCCGCGGGGGGGCGGATCTCACCGGCGAGCCGGCTCGACTCCACCCGCGCCTCGGCGATCTCGACGCGCTCCAGCCGCGTCCCGCGCGCGAAGGCCGCGCTGCCGCGCAGCATCAGGGATGGCGCTTCGACCCGAAAACTCTCGATCGCGGCCAGGTTCTCGCCTTGCAGGCGGAGCACCGCTTCGGCGCCGGCGTTCTGGCCGGGCGGCTTGCTCCAGGCAAGCGGATCGAGCGCAAGCGTCGCCTCCCGCAGATCGGCCCGCACGGACACGCGCCCCTGCCCGTTGCGCCGCCTTTCGCTGCGGATGTCGAGCCCGACGGGGCCGCGCACCAGCTCTTCGTTGGCGAGGTCGAGCGCCGCCAGCAGCCGCGCATCGGCGCGCGCCTGCACGGTCTCGCGCGAGACGATCTGGCCTGGCGGGCCGCCACGAAAATCCATCTCCACGCCGAGCCGGGTGGCGATGCCGGCGAATTGCGCGGTGCCGGCGACCTTCAGCCCGTCATTGTCGACCGTCAGGTCGAGCTGCCCGCGCTCGATCGGCCGGCCGAGCAGGATGTCGGCGATGCGCACATTGGCCAGCCGCGCCTGGGCGCGCACCCGCAGCTGCTCCACCGGGAGGGCGGCGAGCAGCGGAAAGGCGAGGCTGACGCGCCCCTCCAGCGTTCCCGTGGGCTCCTTGAGCGGCATCGGCCGCCTGTCGAACAGGTGCAACCGCGGGTGCTGGATCACCGCGAGCACTTCCGGCAGCGTTCCGGCGAGCCCGATCTGGATGTCGGCCGCCGGCACCTCCCCCGATGCGAAGCCGATGCGCACCACCCCGTCCCGTGCCTGCGCCCGGGTGCCGGATTGGCGCCCGGAGGCGACCCGCGCGACCACCTCGGCGAGCCCGAATTCCACCATGCCGTGCACCGCCTCCACCGGCGGGATCGGGCGCAGCCAGTGGACGGTGGCGTCCTCCACCTCCAGCGTGCCGCGCGCCTCGGTCAGGGTCACGGTGGAGAGATCGGCCGGTGCCTCGGCGGCGAAGGTCCACCGGCCGTTCCGTGCCGTGCCGGCGGTGATGTTCTCGAGAATCCAGGCGCGTTCGTTGCCTCCGAGCCCTTCCGGCCACCAGCGGCCGAGCTCCGCGAGCGGCGCGGCATCGAGGCCGAGCGTCGCGCTCGCCTGCCACCCCGCTTCGACGCGTCGGGCCGTCGCGGCGGCGGTGAGCGTCGGCGCCGCAGGCCCCTCCAGCCGGAGCACGGCGCGCTCCAGCGCGATGCCCTCCGGCCGCCAGGCCGCTGCGGCGTCGAGCGACGCGATCGGCAGCAGCCGGCCCCCACCGAGATCGAGCCGCCCGGCGCGCGCGGCGAGCCGCGCCTCCACCACCGCGAGCCGCCCATCCGCCGCCAGCCGCCCGGCGAGCGTCATCTGCGCCGGGGCGTCGAGGGCCGCGAGCGGGGCGAGGGCAGGGGCCAGCAGGGCGAGCTCGGCTGGCCGCGTCTCGGCGATCGCCAGGCGGAAGCCGATGATGGCGGGCTCGCCGCTCGCCTCCGCCGCCACCGAGACCACGACGCGCGCCGCGCCGAGGGCGAGGGTGCCCGTGCCCCGCCCGGCGACGCCGCCGGCCGGCATGCGCCGCAGCTCGATGCTGGCCCGGTCCAGCGCCCAGGCCGCGCCGAGCTGCGCGTCCTCCACGAGGATGCGCGCATCCCGCACGCCGAGCCGGGCGAGCGCGCCGAACGCCGTCGCATCGCCCGGCGGCTGCATCAGCCCGGCCAGCAGCTCGTCGAGGAAGGCGTTGCCCGGCGCGGCAGGCTCCACCGTCGCCTCGCCAAGCTGCGCTTCGAGATTGCCGTCCGCATCCCGCCGGACGCGAAGCACCGGCTGGAGCAGCTCGATACGCCCCGGCGCGAGCCGGCCGCGCAGCAGCCAGGGGATCGAGAGGCTGACGGCGGCATCCGGCAATTCGAGCCGCGTCCCGCCCGCCGCGTCGGTCAGCCGCACCGCCGACAATTGCAGGTCGAGCGGCGTGAGCCCGCTGCCCCGCCACCCCTCCCAGCCCAGGGCAGCCCGGCCGATGCGCAGCTGCGATCCGCCCTCGCGGCTGGCCTGGTCCTCGATGAAGCGGGCGAGCAGGGGCAGTTCGATCGGCCCTTGCGCAAGCCGCCAGCCCAGCGCCACCGCCGCCAGCAGCCCGACCAGGCAGGCGCCGAGCAGGAGCCGGGCGACCCGGTGCGTCGTGGCCACCACTTGACCGGTCGCGGTCCTCACGGCTTGGCTGCCCGGCGATGCCCAGCACGACGGGATCCGGCCCCCTGGCGCGCCTGCCGCGCCCCCATGACGCGGAGGCGGCCGAGGCGCTGCAATCCCGCTTCGCCGAGCGGGGCGCCGCGGAGCGCGCCTTCGGCGCGACCGCGGAAGGTGGCGCGCTGCTGGCCGCGCTGGGCGGCCATTCGCCCTACCTGGCCGATCTCGCGCTGCGCGAATCGCCGACGCTGCTGCGCCTGATGGAGCGCGGGCCGGACGATGCCTTCGCCCTCGCCCTCGATCCGCTCGGCCGGGCCGATCCGCGCGCCACGCGGCCACAGGTCGCCGCCCTGCTGCGCCAGGCCAAGCGCCAGGCGGCGCTGATCGCCGCCACCGCCGATCTCGCGGGGCTCTGGCCGCTCGACCGCGTCACCGGCGCGCTCTCGGACCTCGCGGAGGCGGCGGTCGAGCATGCCTGCGCGCATCTGCTGCGCGAGGCGCAGGCCCGCAACGAGCTGAAGCTCCCGGCCGGCGCGCGGGCCAATCCGCGGGCCACGCAGAAAGGTTCCGGCCTGATCGTGCTCGGCATGGGAAAGCTCGGCGGGCGGGAGCTGAACTACTCCTCGGATATCGACCTCATGGTGCTCTTCGATCCGGCTGCGGCAGCCTACGACGCCGACCGGGCCGGCGCCATCTATGTGCGGCTGGCGCGGGAGTTGGTGCGGCTGCTGGAGGATCGCACCGAGGGCGGCTACGTCTTCCGCACCGATCTCAGGCTCCGCCCCGACCCCGCCGCGACGCCGCTGGCCGTCAGCCTGCCGGCGGCGATCACCTACTACGAGAGCATGGGCCAGAACTGGGAACGCGCGGCGATGATCAAGGCGCGGCCGGTCGCCGGCGACCGCGCGCTCGGCGATGCGTTCCTGCGCGAGATCCGCCCCTTCGTCTGGCGCCGCCACCTGGATTTCGCCGCCGTCGCCGACATCCATTCGATCAAGCGCCAGATCCACGCCCACAAGGGCCACAAGGGCGCCCATGCGGAGGTGCAGGTCGCCGGCCATGACGTGAAGCTCGGCCGCGGCGGCATCCGCGAGATCGAGTTCTCCACCCAGGTGCTGCAGCTGATCTGGGGCGGGCGCGACCCCGCGCTGCGCGACCCGACGACGCTCGGCGCGCTGGCCGCGCTCGCCGCCGCCGGGCGCATCGAGCGCCGCACCGCGGCGGAGCTCGCCGATGCGTATGTGTTCCTCCGCCATGTCGAGCATCGCCTGCAGATGGTCGCCGACCGCCAGACGCAGCGGCTGCCGGAGGATTCCCGCGACCTGGCGCGCATCGCGAGCTTCATGGGCTTCGACGGCGCGGAGAGCTTCTCGGCGGCGCTGACCGCGCATCTGCGCCGCGTCGAGCGCTGCTACGCCGACCTGTTCGAAAGCGCGCCCGATCTCGGCGCGGCGGCGGGGGATGTCGCGGGCGATCTCGTCTTCACCGGCGTCGAGGACGATCCCGCCACGATCGAGACCCTGAAGCGGCTCGGCTTCCAGAACCCGTCCGCCGTCGCCGGCACGGTGCGCGGCTGGCATCACGGCCGCACCCGCGCCACCCGCAGCGAGCGCGCGCGCGAGTTGCTGACGGCACTGATGCCCGCGCTGCTCGCCGCGCTCGCGAAGCAGCCGCAGCCGGACCAGGCGCTGATGCGGCTGGATGCCGCCTTCCACCGCATGGGCGCCGGCGTGCAGGCGCTCAGCCTGCTGCGGCGCAACCCGGCGCTGCTCGACCGGCTGGCCTTCGTGCTCGGCGCGGCGCCGGCGATCGCCGACCACCTCGCGCGCGACGCCGCGGCGCTGGATGCGCTGCTCTCCGGCACGCTTTCCGCCACGCCCGCCACGAACCTGCCCGCGCTCGTCAAGGAAGCGCGCTTCCTGGAGGAGGCGCTGGACGCGACGCGCCGCGTCGTCGCGGAGCGCCGCTTCGAGGTGGATTCGGCCGCGCTGGAAGGCCGGCTCGGCGTGGACGAGGCGGGGATCGAGCGCAGCGCGCTGGCGGACGCCGCGATCGCCGCGCTGCTGCCGCGCATCGCCGAGGAGTTCGCCGAGCGCAATGGCAAGGTGCAGGGCGGCGCGCTCGGCGTGATCGCGCTCGGCAAGCTCGGCGGGCGGGACATGCTGCCGGCCTCCGACCTCGACCTGATCCTGGTCTATGACCACGCCCAGGCCGCGCAGGAGAGCAGGGGCGGCGCGAAATCCCTGCCGCCGAGCCAGTATTTCGGGCGGCTGGCCAACCAGGTCGTCGCCGCGCTGACCGCGCCGGGCGCGGAAGGCCGGCTCTTCGAGGTGGACATGCGGCTACGCCCCTCGGGCTCGAAGGGGCCGGTCGCGGTCTCGCTCGGCGGCTTCTCCCGCTA